>Ga0307378_10002054_pt1 | contig 31596 bp, 19 predicted proteins | sample UN1MG_FD_202238 | JGI IMG/M metagenome (GOLD analysis project Ga0307378, IMG submission 202238) | Soil microbial communities from Risofladan, Vaasa, Finland - UN-1 | ecosystem: Environmental > Terrestrial > Soil > Coastal area > Acid sulfate soil | place: Finland: Risofladan, Vaasa | collected... | reverse complement strand
AAGACGTTTCCGCGGCTTTCGCTGCGCTTTACCCTGATTTCGGCGATAGCTACTTCTTCTATTACGTGTTCGGCCAGAACAGCCCGCCGATGGAGCAATCGGGACCGTGAAGACTGAAAGACGCGCCATCTACTGGATCCTGCCGGCGATCGTGCTGGTGATCGTATTGGCGGTCCTGGGGTTCCGCGTGTCCGTGATGCGGCGGGGCGCCGGCGTTGACTTCGCGGCAGCCGTTGCCGTGAATCGGCCCCCGCACATACGGCCCGACTACACGGACGCGGTCATCCCGCCAAACATCGCGCCGCTCAATTTCCTCGTGGAGGAGCCGGGGACGGACTACGCGGTGCGAGTCCGCTCGGCGCAGGGCGAGGCGATCGACGTCGTGAGCCGGACCCCGAAGATCGTGATCCCCCTGTCGCGATGGCATCAGTTGCTCAGTGCCAATCGGGGTGGCAAGCTGTATTTCGACGTCTACGTCCACCGCGCGGACGGGCAGTGGACGCGGTTTGAACCGATCCGGAACACGATTGCCGACGCGGACATCGACGGCTACCTGTTCTATCGGCTCATCAAACCGCTTTACACCATCTACATGAATATGGCCACCTGTCAGCGGGAACTGCGGACCTTTGAGGAATCGGTCGTCGTGAACAACCGGTCGTTCCAGGGCGGCTGTGCCAACTGCCACACCTTCGCACCCAACCATCCCGACCAAATGATCCTGCACTCCCGCGGCTCCGGGGACACGTCCTACTGGAGCGGGATGGTCGTGGTCCGGCACGGCAAGGTCAGCAAAGTCGACACCCGAGCGCTCGCCCGCGCTGCCGGCTCCGACCGCGAGCCTATCAAGGAATTGCTGGCCGGGCAGACGAGCTGGCATCCCAACGGGCGCGTGGCTGCGTTCGCGGCAATGAGGGTCGAGCAGTTCTTCCACGCGGTCGGCCATACTCGCGACGCTTATGACGGCGAGTCGGACCTGGCCCTCTACGATGCCGATTCGAACACCGTGACCACGACGCCGAGCATCTCCAACCCGGACCGCCTCGAAACGTCTCCCACGTGGTCGCCGGACGGCCGATATCTGTATTTCAGTAGTCGCGACCGGTTGCCGTTGCAGTATTACACGCATATCCGCTGTGACCTGATGCGGATCCGATACGAGGCGGACTCCGGGCGCTGGGGCGAGGTGGAGCCCGTGCTCTTGGCCAAGGATACGGGGCTGAGCATCACGCAGCCGAGGATCTCGCCTGACGGGCGCTGGCTGTTGTGCTGCATGTCGCCCTACAGCAGCTTCCCAGCCTTCCAGGCCTCAAGTGACTTGTACCTCCTCGATTTGGAGACCCGGGAGTACCACCGGCTGGCCGCCAACAGCCCACGCAGCGAGTCCTGGCATTGCTGGTCCAGCAATAGTCGCTGGATCGCGTTCACCAGCAAGCGGCGTGACGGGGTGTTTGCCCGGATCTACTTCAGCTACGTCGACGAAGCGGGCCGCGCCCACAAGCCGGTGCTCCTCCCGCAGAAGGACCCCTCATTTTACGACCGGTTCATCAAGACGTACAACATCCCCGAGCTAGCCCGCGCGCCGGCGCCGGCAACGTGTCGCGCGCTCGCCCGGGTGATTCGGTCCCCCGGTCCCGCCGGCGTCGCCCAACGCGATGCCGGGCCCGGCATGCAGGGCCGGGAGGTGCCGTAGCTACCGCCGAATGGCAACAAGCGGACCATGACTCGTTGCCTATTCACAGCCTCCTCACAACGTCCTGCCCTCCAGCCGCTTCTCTCTCGAAACAACAAGCCCCCAAGCCCGGATAACGCCAACCCCGATGAACAATCCGGGCCAGCCATCTCGGGCGATCAGTCCTCCAACGGGAGGTTTCGAGCCGGTCCGAGCAGGCCGGGGCCGCGCGGCACGAGAATGGCCACCAGGCGGCCCGCGGAGTCCACAGCGGCGATCTCTGGGGACTCGGTCGCGGGGGCTTGCCTGGGGATCGCTTGGCCGACCCGGACTCGGTCGATCTCTTCGGCGGTCAACGCAATCCGGGGCAAGAGATCGACTGCCCGCGACGGGGGCAAGAGATGCTCGGTCCAGCCCTCGCGGGTCAACTGCCGCGGATCGACGGCGTCGTCGATCCCAAACGAACCGATCGCGGTCCGCACGAGCCCCGACATCACCGCGCCCGTCGAGAGCGATTCGGCCAGATCACGTCCCAGCGAGCGGACGTAAGTCCCCGAGCCGCACTCAATTCGCAACTGCAGCTCCGGATAGTCGTACGCGACCACCTCGAGCCGATACACCACCACAGAGCGGGGCTTCAGCTCCACCTGCCGGCCTTCCCGTGCCAACGCGTACGCCCGCTTTCCTTCCACCTTGAGTGCGGAATAGGCGGGCGGACGCTGCTGGATTCGGCCCGTCAACGCCTCGGCTTGGGCAGCGATCTGATCCGCCGACGGCACCGGCGGGTCTTCCAGCTCCGTTACGTCGCCCTGGACGTCCTCCGTGGGGCTTTGCCGGCCCAGCAGAAAGGTGCCCAGATACGACTTGGGCATCCTTTGGACATATTCGATCAGTCGAGTGGCCGGCCCCACGCACACGACCAGGACGCCGGACGCCAGCGGATCGAGCGTGCCCGCATGTCCGCACTTGGCCCCCCGGGCTAGTCGCTGGACGAGATCGACCACGCGGCGCGACGTGATCCCGGCCGGCTTGTTGAGATTCAGCACTCCGTGGAGGGTCCTCATCCAGGAACTCTTACCGGGCAGAGGGAATCCAAGTCAACAGGGAGACGGTAGTGAGGCACGAATACGCGCCGGGAGGGCAATGCGGTCGGAGGCAAAGATCCGCCGCAAGCATTCGTCCGACCCGTCCACGACGCCCCGTTTTCGCGCTCCCGCGTGGGAACGAGCCGGCCGGACGCTTCGCGTCCGTGTACCCGAAGCCGTTACGGTGCAACAGGTTCTGCGCCCCTGAGGCCGCAGAGCGCCCGCGGGCGGCGTCAGGACGCGGAGCGTCGTGGCCCCCGACCAGAATACCTGGTCCGCGGCGAACGACCCATCACCCTTTCGGGTTATTGGTGGCCCAGGCGCGGGAAGGTTAGGATAGGGAAGATGCCTGGAGCGCGAGGAGGATGAGGTGGACCTGACAACTCTCGGACCCTATCGGATCATGGGCATGCTCGGCCATGGGGGCATGGGAGCCGTGTATCGGGCCGTCGATGAGGAGACCGACGAGCCCGCGGCCGTCAAGATCCTCTCCGCCTCGATGTCCAAGCACGTCGACTTTCGGCACCGCTTCGAGGCCGAGATCGAGACCCTCAAGAAGCTCCGCCACCCGAACATCGTCCGCCTGTTCGGGTTTGGCGAACAAGACGGGCTGTTGTTCTACGCCATGGAACTGGTTGACGGCAGCAGTCTGGAGCAGGAGTTGCAGCGCGGGCGGCTGTTCACCTGGCGGGAAGCGGCCCAGATCGGGGTAGAAACGTGCCGGGCGCTGCGGCACGCCCATGACCGGGGCGTGATTCACCGCGACATCAAGCCGGCCAACTTGCTGATGACCGGCGACGGGCACGTCAAGCTTTCGGACTTCGGGATTGCCCGGCTTTTCGGCACCCCGGGGCTGACCGCCGCAGGCAACGTGCTGGGCACCGTGGAGTTCATGGCCCCGGAGCAGGCCGACGGCCGGCCCGTCGGTCCCCGAACCGACTTGTACAGCCTGGGGGCCGTGTTCTTCACCCTGCTAACCGGAGCCCCCCCGTTTCGAGGTTCGACGCCTCTGAAGGTGCTCGAGAAGCAGCGTTCTGCCAGGCCGGAGCTGGTCCGCCGGTACGCGCCGGCCGTGCCGTCCGAGTTGGAGAGCATCATCGACGAGCTGCTCGAGAAAGACCCGCAGGACCGGATCGCCAACGCCTCGTTGCTCTTGCGATGCCTGAAGGCGATGCTCCACGCGCTGGCTCACGTGCCCGACGAGAGGGAGCGCGATCTGAGTCGAACCGTGGTCGACAGTCTCGATCTGGGGAGCGGGTCGGGAGCTTCCGCGGCCCGGGCGCCGGAGTGTCGGGATCAGCCGAAGACCTCGGACGAGATCCCGGCCTTGCCCCCCACCTCCGACGGCCCGCCCGTCGACGCGGATGAAATGGCCGAGACCAGGGCGACCTCGGCCTTTGAAGCCTATGTGGCGGCTGGCGCTCCCCGCGGCGACGTGTCCGCGATCCCGGTTGCCAGGGAACCGACGGAGGTGGTGGAAGAGCAGAAGCCCGCCGACCACTTCACCCCGATCGCCGAGGAGGAGCTCGACCAGACGGAGGCGGAAGACCAACTCCCGAGGCCGCTCATCTCCCTGCAGACCTGGGTGTTGGCGGCTGCCCTGATCGTGCTCGGCCTGACGGCGTGGTATTTGCTCCGCCCCCTCTCCGAAAAGAAGCTCTACGAGCGGATCGACCGCCTCACTGCCGACCAGAAGATCTCCTCCCTGGTGGAGGCCGAGCCCGACATTCAGGAATTCCTGGGACGGTTCCCCCATCACCCCCAATCCGAGGCGTTGCGGGAGTATCAGAGGAGAATCGATCTCTACCGACTGGAGCGCGACATCCAACCGATCTTCAAAGGGCTCCTCGGCGATAACGACGGGGAGGACGCGGCTCGGGAAGGCGTGCGTCTGATCGACCGGGCCTTCGTCGAGGCAACCCGGCTCAGCCGCGACGATCCGGAGCGAGCGATCGAGATACTCGAGGCCATCCTGGATCTCTACCGAGACAAGGCCCAATCGCCACCCATCGGGATGCGCCTGGAAATGGTCGAGCACCGGGTAGGGAAGCTCCAAAAGCAACTCGAAACGTGGCGCGAAGAGGACCTGAGATGGCTGATGGCGCGGCTCAAAACGGCCGATGACCTGGGCCGAAGCGAATCGGCGGCGGAGAGGCAAAAAGCCAACAGGATACGCCGCGGCGTGATTGCGTTGTGCGGCGACAAGCTCTGGGCCCAAGAGGCGGTCCGGCAGGCCCGAAAGGCACTGGCCGCGGAGGGCGATTCCTCGTGATCCATGACCCGTCGCTCCCCTGGGCGTTGCCAGGTCCCCTCTCACCGTCCGCGCCAGAATCGTTCCCTTTGTCCCCGAGCAGAACAAGGATCCCTTACCGAACGGAGACAACGCCAAGATGTGTGACCAGCGCCCTGACCTCTGCCCCGGTTTTCCCACCACCCGACTCAGGCGGCTCCGCTACCATCCCGCGGTGCGGAGCCTGGTCCGCGAGACGCGTATCTCGCCGGCCAACCTGATCCTGCCGCTGTTCGTCCGCCCGGGCAAAAACACCCGGCAGGAGATCTCCGCGATGCCGGGTCACTGCCAACTGTCGCTCGACCTGCTGGCCGAAGAGGTCCACCAAGCGGCCGAGCTGGGGCTGGGCGGCGTCATCCTGTTCGGCATTCCGGCCGAGAAGGACGCCGTGGGAAGCGACTCGATGAGCCGTTCCGGGATCATCCCCCAGGCAGTCCGCATCGCCAAAGAGGCGGCGCCGGAACTGCTCGTGGTGACCGACGTCTGCTTCTGCGAATATACCGACCACGGGCACTGCGGCCCGATCACCGACGCCACGGGCCGCGTCGACGTGGACAACGACGCCACGCTCACCATGCTGGGCCACCAGGCCGTGGCGCACGCCCGGGCCGGTGCCGACGTGGTCGCCCCCAGCGGAATGATCGACGGCATGGTCGGCGCGATCCGCGGACGGCTCGACGCGGCCGGGCTGACCCACGTGCCGATCATGAGCTACGCGGCCAAGTACGCCAGCGCCTTCTACGGCCCGTTCCGCGAGGCGGCCGAGAGCGCGCCCCAGTTCGGCGACCGCCGCAGCTACCAGATGGACCCCGCCGCGGCAGCCGGCCAAGCGATTCGCGAAGTAGAGCTCGACCTGGCCGAAGGGGCCGACGTCGTGATGGTCAAGCCCGCGCTGGCGTACCTCGACGTCATCCGCCAGGTCCACGACCGGTTCCCCGGCGTGCCGCTTGCCGCCTACAACGTCTCCGGCGAGTTCAGCATGGTCAAGGCCGCCGCCGCGCAAGGCTGGATCGACGAACGGTCCGTCGCCCTGGAGTGTCTCACCGCCATCCGTCGCGCCGGGGCCGGCATCATCCTCACCTACTGGGCCAAGGACGTGGCCCGGTGGTTGGCGTAGTTCTTTCCGGTTCATCCGACTAAAGCGTACTTCGGTCCTTTTCTGCGGGAGTACCGGTGCCTCTTCCCTGTTCACTGATTTGCCGAAGTCCAGACTGCACTTGGGGTTACGGCCACCCCGCAATAGAGAAGAGGCACCGGTACTTGTGCGATCTGGTTTTCAGGTACGCCAATCTCGGATGAACCAAAAATAACGCCACGCCCCCAGGCCGACGCCTCCTCCGCTCGGGCAAGACCCCATGGACAGGCCGGACGCTTACGCGGGCGGCGAGGCCCGGTCTCGCCCCGCGCCGTCTACTTCGGCTCGACGTCGAGCGGCCGGCCCGGCTGCCAGTCGAAGCGGAGGTCGCCTTCTTCGAGCCGGCCGGGCTCGCGCACGCCGGAGCCCTTCTGCTTGGTCGACGAGTCGCCCAGCTCGTCACGCATTCGGTCGGCGAGCTTTTGGATCTTGGCTACCACGTCGGGGTGCTCGCCGGCGACGTCGGTCGTCTCGGCGACGTCGTTTTCCAGGTCGAACAGGGCCAGGCCGATCTCGGCCTGCTCGTAGGGGACGGGCGTGCCGCCGGTGCCGCCGGGCCGGCCGGCCAGGGTGCGATACTTGTGCGGGAAGTGCAGCTTCCACTTGCCCATCCGCACCGCCTGAAGCTGCGTGGCGTAGTAGAAGAAGTACGCCTCCTGGGGGCTTTTGGCCCCGGGCTCGCCGGAAACGAGCGGCCAGATGTTCTTGCCGTCGATCGTGTGGTCGGGCAGCTTCGCCCCGACCAGGTGGGCGATGGTGGGGAGGACGTCGATGGTCATGGCCGGCTCGTGGCAGACGGTGCCGGCGGGGATCGTGCCCGGCCACCACATCACGGTCGGTTCGCGGCAGCCGCCGTCGAACATCGTGCCCTTGCCCTCGCGCAGGGGCGAGGCGGAGCCGGCGTGGTCGCCGTAGCTGAGCCAGGGGCCGTTGTCGGCGGTGAAGATCACCATCGTGTTCTTGTCGAGCTTGTGTTTGCGGAGGGTGTCGAGGATCTGGCCCACCGACCAGTCGATCTCCGCGACCACGTCGCCGAACAGCCCCCGCTCGGTCTTGCCGCGGAACTTGTCCGACACGTAGAGCGGCACGTGCACCATCGAGTGGGGCAGGTAGACCAGAAACGGCCGGTCCTTGTTCTTCTCGATGAACCCGACCGCCCGCTCCGTGTACATCGTCGTGAGCTGGTTCTGGTCTTCACCGGTCATCTGCGCGTCGATCACCCGGGTGCCTTCGATCAGCGGCAGGTCGGGAAAGCGGTCGCCGGCCGTGGGGTGAAACGGCCACATGTCGTTCGAGTAGGGCAGGCCCAGGTAGTCGTCGAACCCGTTGTTGGTGGGGAGGAACTTGGGATGATGGCCCAGGTGCCACTTGCCGTAGCAGGCGGCGGCGTATCCCTTCTGCTTGACCACCTCGGCCAGCGTCATCTCGCCCGCGCCGATCCCGTGGTTGGTCCGGTGGGTCAACGCCCCGAGGATGCCCACGCGGACGTTGTAGCAGCCGGTCATCATCCCTGCCCGCGAGGCCGAGCAGACCGCCTGGGTGACGTAGAAGTCGGTGAACACCCGTCCCTCCTGGGCCATCCGATCGAGATTGGGCGTCTCGTAGCCCTTGGCCCCGAACGGGCCGATGTCGGCGTAGCCCATGTCGTCGATAAAGACGATCACGAAGTTGGGCAGGCGCTCGGCGGCACCGCCCGACAGAGGCAGGCCCAGCGCCAGCGCAACCATCAGTCCAATCAGTGCGAGTCGACGAATCATATTTGGCCTCCACGATGCTTGGACCAGCGGTTCCGGACACCGCGCGGGACCCAGGCGGGTCCACAACCACCGACCGCGGCGTCGAGTTGGCGGGAAAGTCCGGCGCGGAACCCAGGTCCCGGCCCCGTTTCCGGCTCTGAGTATAGCCGATGAGTGCCCGCGAAACAGCCCTCCAGGGATGCATCTTGTGATCAAGAGCACCAGTTACGCCGACCGTCGCAGGCCGCAGTCCCCTGCCGTTCGTTAAGTCTCCGGAAAACCTCCTCCCGTCTCTTGAAGTGGCGGGATTCCGCCGCTAACCTGGAAACAGCGGGTCTTGTTCACAGCCATGGGGTCCCGGCACTATGGGCACGGCGACCCTGGCGTGTATCGTTCCGCCTTGGGGTGCTTTTCCATGTCCGCTGAAGAGAGCACGTCCGGGGTCGATCTGGTGCGTCGGCTGCGGGAGGGCGATTCCCGGGCGGCCGAAGAGCTTTATGCCCGGTACGTGCGCCAACTGGTGCGACTGGCCGAGCGACAGCTAGGCGGCAGGCTGGCCGCACGCTTCGATGCCGAGGACGTGGTCCAGTCGGCGTTCCGATCCTTCTTCAGGCGTGATGCTCGGGGGGATTTCGAAGTCGGCAGTTCTCTGGAGCTGTGGCGTCTGTTGGTCAAGATCACGGTCAACAAGACCCGAGCCAAGGCACGCCATCACACCACGAGGGGACGCGACGTGGCCGCCGAAGCACCGGCGGGTGAGGCCCTCGTCGCGGAGGCCCTGGCACGGGGGCCCGGCCCGGATGACGCGGCTGCGTTCGTTGACCAGGTCGCCGCTCTGCTCCGCGGGTTACCCGAACCGTACGGCCAAATCCTCGATATGCGGCTGACAGGGCATTCGGTGGCTGAGATCGCGAACACCCTGAAAGTCTCCCGTCAGACGGTTTACCGGGTGATGGACTTGCTGCGGCAACGGCTCCAGAAGGAGGCGGCCGCGCCGAGCGGTTGACGAAAACCCACGTAGCGGTGTGACAAATCGGCCTGGCAGCGCACTTAAGGATACGGGAGCCGCGTTTTTGGGGGCGGCATGTCGGGAGGAGCGGTGATGGCTGGTCGCCAGGCGAACCTCTTAACGCTTTCTGACCAGCAGCGGGACGAGTTGGAGTCCTGGTTGCTCGAGTTCGATCGCTCGTGGACCGACGACCGGCTTGCGCTCTGGGTGCGCCAGCTCCCCCCGCCGGGGCGCCCGCTTCGAGCACCAACCCTCCTCGAGATGGTCAAGATCGACATGGAGCGGCAGTGGGTCCGTGGGCGTCGGGTGACCGTCGAGACGTACTTGGAGACCTATCCCGAGCTGGGCACCGCGGAGACGGTGCCCCGCGATTTGATCCAGGCGGAGTACGAGGTCCGACAGCAGTGCGGGGCTTCCACCGACATCGCCCAGTTTGCCCAACGGTTCTCTTTGCCGCCTGAAGAGGTTCGACGGCTGATCGAAGAGGGCCGCGGGATCGTCAGCAGCTCAGCGCTCCATGGCAAGGACGCGGAGACGCAGAATGATCCGCCTGTCGCCTCGACTCCGTCCCTGGCTGAACCCACCACACGGGCGGCACGGTTGCCCGAGCGCTTCGGGCGGTACCGAGTGCTGAGGAAACTGGGCGAAGGCGGGATGGGTTCGGTCTATCTGGCGCACGACACGCAGCTCGAGCGGCGGGTGGCGTTGAAGGTTCCGCAGTTTCAGCCCCGAGACGGCCCGGAAGTCCTGGAGCGGTTTCATCGCGAGGCCCGTGCCGCTGCGACCCTGGAACACCCCAACCTCTGCCCGGTCTACGACGTGGGCGAAATCGACGGCATCCATTACCTGGCGATGGCGTACGTGGAGGGCAAGCCGCTTTCGGAGTACGTCAGCAGCGGCAGGCCGGCGGACCAGCGCAAGGTAGCCGCCGTGGTTCGCAAGCTGGCTTTGGCGCTGGAGGAAGCCCATCGCAAGGGCGTGATCCATCGCGACCTCAAGCCGTCGAACATCATGATCAACGAGCGGCGCGAGCCGGTCATCTTGGACTTCGGCCTGGCACGGCGGACCGTGAAGCAGGATACGCGCCTGACCCAAACCGGAGCGTTCCTCGGCACGCCGGCATACATGTCGCCCGAACAGGCACGCGGCGAAGTGGAATCAATGGGCCCCGCGTGCGATATCTATAGCCTGGGCGTAATTCTGTACGAGCTGCTGACCGGAAGCCCTCCGTTTGCCGGTCCCCTGGCTGCGGTGTTGGGCCAGATCCTGTATCGCGAGCCGCCGCGTCCTTCGCAGTTGCGGCCCGACCTGGACCCCGCCCTGGAAACGATCTGCCTGAAGGCCATGGCGAAACAACCGGAGCACCGATATACCAGCATGAAGGAACTGGCCGCGGCCTTGGCGAGCTACCTCAAATCCGCCAAGCACGCGGCCGGGATGAGCATGCCTTCGGGTACGGCGCCGGTCTCGCAATTGGTGGAACGCCAGTTCGCTTCCCCTGACGACGAGAGCCCGCTTGTGCCGTGGTTCAGTCAGATAGCGACGCACCCGCCGCTGCGTCCCCAACGGTCCAAGCGCGCGACGCGCGTGGGGGGTCGTCTTCGCCGGGTACCCCCACTCACGTACGTTCTGACTGGTTGCGCGGTTGCAGCCGTCCTGTTGAGCGTTGTCGTATCCATAGTCACCGACCGTGGCACCGTCCAGATTCGGACGCTCGTCGAGGACGTCAACGTATCGATCTCACAGGGCGGGCGGGAAATCACGATACTCGACGGCAAGCTGAACAAAGAGGTCAGTCTTCGCTCAGGTCAGTACGAGGCCGACATCGATGGAGGCCCCGGTGATTTGCGTCTGTCCGCCGACAGTTTCGTGCTCAAGCGCGGCGGTCGAGTGATCGTGGAGGTGAAGAGACTGCCCCGACCCGTCCCGTCCGGACGCCGTGAGCCCGGCGACGTGCGCCGGCCGACTCCCCCTCCGGCCAAAACCGAAACGGTCGTCGAATTGGAGCCTCCCGACCGCGCGCCGTCCGTGCCAAATCGCTTAGAATCCGTCGCGCAGCCAAGGGAGCCTGCGGATCAGAAGCCCAGCCGTAGCGAGGCCGATCATACGGTCGATGCGACTGTCCCCGAGCCGCCTCATCCGGTTTCCCGACTCCTGTACGAGGAGGCTTTCCGAGGCGCGAGCCGCTCGCTTCCCGACGGATGGCGAATCGCCCGCGGTCGATGGACCGTCCGGGACGACGCGTTGGACGTCACGATGGGGGAGCCCTACAGTCCAGGCTTCGCCTTTGCCCCTCCGGCAGCGTGGCGCGATTATGCGGTCGAAGTCGAAATGCGCGTCGATCAAGCAGGGGGAGGTTTGGTCTTCCGGCACGACGAGCAGGACCGGTTCTATGCCTTCCTCATCCAGCACGAGGAATCCGGAGCGGGGTATCGCAGTTTTCCCATGATGCGATTCGCGAAATACGCCCCGGTCGACGACAAGCGGATCGCTCGCACCGGAGTGTACAAAGGTCCGGCACTGGCTCAACAAGAGCACGACTTCCCCCGACGCGAGTATCGGCAGATCCGCGTGGAGGTCGCCTCGGGCAAGATGCGGGCCTATATCGATGGGGAGCTGGCCCTCGGCGCGGAAGACGAGGCCGACGTGCTCACCAGCGGCTCCGTGGGATTCATCGCCACCGACGCCTCTTTCAAGCCCGGCATCGCGTTCTTCCGCAACCTGCGCGTGCAAGAATTGGCCACGCCGCAACTCGGCTCAGAACCCGAACCATCCGAAGCAACGGAACTCGTAGCTGCCTGGGAGTTCGACGAAGGTCACGGTACGCGCGTGAACGACTCCTCCGGAAACGAGAATCACGCCACGCTGGAGGGCGATACACGCTGGGGTGAGGGTTACTCCGGAAAGGCCGCTGTCCTGAACGGTCGCGATGCCTTCGCCAGCGTATCGGACCATCCCTCCCAAGCAGGGATGAAGCAACTGACCATCCGCGCGCGATTCCAGTTGCACTCATACCCCAAGTCCTTGACGGCGATGGTGAGGAAATGGGGGCCGATGTACAACGCCGCCGGCCCTCAGGATGATTCTTTCATCCTGGGGATTGAACCTTCCGGGATCCTGCTCTTGCAGACGCAGAACGGAGAAGACTTGGGCTGGTGGAGTGCACGTACGAAGCCTCTCCCACTGGATCAATGGGTGGAAATCATTGCCACCTATGACAGACTTCGCAACACAATCTGGACCCGCGTCGACGAGGGGGCGTGGACCAAATATGAGGGGTTCGAAATGCCCTCCCAGGTCCGGGGATTTGCCATCCGTGATACCCCCGAGCCGATCGAGATGGGACGGGATCCCCAGGGCCTCGTGTTCTTGCATGCCACCATCGATTCGGTTAGGATCACCGCTGAACGGTGAAAGGTCAAAGACGGCCGATGACGATGGTTGCACGGACGCGTCGCCGCCACGCCGAGACGTGTCCTGGGCCCGTCGGCGGCCCCAAGTACCGTCGACCGGCCGGCAGGTAGCGAGCGCCTTTGCAGCGCGGCTCGGCAGCAGGCAGACTATCGGCGTCAACCGGTTTTCCGCGCAAAAGGCGTTTCTCCGCGGAACAGTGCCCGTTTTCCGCAAAGCAGGGCACCCGCTGCCGAGCGCTGACCGCTGACTTCTCAGCGCCGAGATGCTTCACTTGCCGGGGTCTTGCGTACACGGCCTGTCGGCGCTTGGTGGTTTGAGGAGTAACGTTCGATCCATCCCTCCAGGAGACAAGTTGATGAGAATCGCGAAGTGTACGTTGGCAGTCCCGATCGTGGTGTGGACAGGCCTTTTCGCTTCCGCCAGCCTTGCACAACAAGGCAGCCCACGATCCGCGACCATCGACCCCGCCATCTCGTCCGCGGTCACCGTGCTCCCCAACGTGGTGTACGGCTCGCCGGGCGGGCGCGATCTGCACCTGGACGTGTACCTGCGCAAAGAGCTGCCGAAGGGGCCGCGCCCGGCGATCGTCTTCATCCACGGCGGCTCGTGGAAGAGCGGCAACAAGACGCAGTTCCGGCGCCAGGCCGCATGGCTGGCCGACCGGCTGGACGTCTTCGGGGCGTGCATCGAGTACCGGCTCAGCGGGGAGGCCCAGTTCCCGGCGGCGTTGGAGGACGCCAAGTGCGCGGTCCGCTGGGTGCGGTCGGTGGCCGAAAAGTATCGCATCGATCCGAAACGGATCGGCGTCTGCGGCGGCTCGGCCGGCGGGCACCTCTCGGCGATGATGGCCGTCACCAGCGGGATCGAGAAATACGAGGGCAACGGCGGCCATGGCGACTTCCCGAGCGACGTTCGTCTGGCGATCCTCTACAACGGCGAGTTCGACATGTGGGACCTGGTCGAAAAGAAGAGCCTCATCGACGCGATGAAGGTCTTCTTCGGCGGCACGCACGAGGAGGTGCCCGAGCGCTACGACGAGAACTCGCCGATCAAGCGGCTGACCAAGGACACCCCACCGATGCTCTTCCTGCACGGCGACGAGGACCGCTGCGTCTCCCACGAGCAGGCCCTGGCCATGGTGCGACGAATGAAGGAGCTGGGCGTGCCGGCCGAAGCGGAGATCTACCCGGGCAAGTCCCACGCCTGGTTCAACAACGACCCCGACTGGAAGATCACCATCCAGCGCGTCGAGCCGTTCCTGGTCAAGCACTTCGGGCTGGAGTGACCGCCGTCACTTGACGTACCCCGTCTCTACCCGGTCGTAGCCCCAGCTCGGCTCCTGCGGCGGGTACGCCCGGGGCGGCGTGCGCGCGGTCTTCAGGTAGTCTTCGATCTTCTGAACGATCTCCGGTTGCTCGTCGGCGACGTTGTGCTCTTCGGAGACGTCCTTTTCCAGATCGTAGAGCTCCAGGGGGAGCTTGGGCTTGGGGCGAACGGCCTTCCATCGGCCCATGCGCACGGCTTGCGACCAGGCCGGGGCGCCCGCATCGCCGCGCTGCGGGATCGTCTCCCAATAGAGGAACCGGTCTGGCTCGGGCTGCTCTTGGCCCAGGAGTCGCCGCGCGAGCGAGATGCCGTCGATGCCCGAGGGGGCTTTGGCGCCGGCCAGCTCGGCCAGCGTGGGCATCACGTCCCAGAAGGCCCAGACGAAGTCGTCGACCGCGCCCGCGCGAACCTTTCCGGGCCAGCGGACGATCATCGGCACGCGGATGCCCCCCTCGTAAAACTCGCCCTTGCCGCCGCGGAGCGGGCCGTTCGCGCCGAAGAAGTCCGGCTCGTCGGGCGGCCCCAGCCGGTAGCCGCCGTTGTCGCTGGTGAAGAAGACGATCGTGTCCCGGTCGAGCCCCAATTCCGCGACCAGGGCGAGGAGGCGGCCGACGTCGCGGTCCATGCGGGTGATCATCGCCGCCAGCGCGGCCCGGGGCTGCGGCTGGTCGGCGTTGTGCCGTCGCCGGTCGACGAAAGGCACCGGCTCGGGGAACTTGCCCTGGTACTCGGCGAGCGAATCCTCCGGCACCAGCAGCTCGAAGTGCGGGATGGTGAACGGGACGTAAAGAAAGAACGGCCCCTGCTTGTGGCGGCGGAGGAAGCCCAGCGCTTCCTCGGCAATCAAATCGTGCGTGTACTGCCCTTGCCGCTGGCCCACGTTCTCCGAGAGCACGTGCCGCCGGTCGTTGCGCCAGAGGAACCAGGGGTAGTAGAAGTGGGCGTGGACCTGGTGGAGATACCCGTAGAACTCGTCGAACCCCTGCTTATAGGGAACGCCGGTCGTGTCGTGATCGCCCAGTCCCCATTTGCCGAAGATGCCGGTGGCGTAGCCCGCCTCTTGGAGGACCTCGGCGACCGTCACGTCTTCGGGCAGGAGGGGCGCGCCCCCGCCGTTGACGCGGACGGACGTATGGCCGCTGTGACGGCCGGTCATCAGCACGCTCCGCGACGGGGCGCACACGCAGTGGCCCGCGTAGCACTGCGTGAACCGCGTCCCCTCGGCGGCCATGCGATCGAGGTGCGGCGTGCGGATCTTCGTCTGCCCGTAGCAGCCCAGATGGCCGTAACCGAGGTCGTCGGCCATGATGAAGATGATGTTGGGGCGAGGGGCCCTCTCGCTTGCTTGCGAGGGGGCGATCGGGGCGAGCAAAGCGGAGGTCAGGCCGATGGCGGCGAATACGGCTCGGATCACGGCATTTCTCCTCGGTTCGGTGTTATCCTTCTTGCGCTAGCGTCCCGTCGACTGGTTCACCCAGCGCGTGGTTTCTTCGTTCGCCTTGCGGACCGCCTCGACCAGCGTCAAATCGATTTCGTTCTGCCGGTTCCGCAAGCCGCGGCGGCGCGCGGTGTTTTCCAGGTACGCGCCGCAAAGGTGCCAGCCCACGCAGCACGGGGTCTCGCGGAGGGCGCGAATCATCCGCTCGTAGTTGGGGGCGTACTTCGAGGAGGGAACGCCCGGCCTGGCCCCGGGCACGCTGGCGTCGGCCAGAAGGATCGGCAGCCCGGTCAGCTCGTGCCAACGTTCGAAGTCGGGGCAGATACGGTCCGGCGTGGCGAAGTACTGGAAGCTCAGCACGTCGATGTTCGGCTGGGCGGCTCGGAGGACTTCTTCCGGAACCGGCTGCTTCGCCTCGTAGCGATCCCCGAGGATCAAGTGGTGCGGGTCGTAGCGGCGGATCGCGTCGTGGGTGACCTGGTAGTAGCGGCCGGCGAGCTCGAGCAGTCTCCGCCGGCCCGACTCCGTTTTCAATAGCTCGGGGTCGAACAAGGGGCCTTTCCACTCGTTCTCGGGACGCGTGTGCACCCAGGTCGGACAGTCGATGTAGAAGTAGCCGATCAGCTTGGGGTCGTCGGCAAACTGTGCACACTCCGCCCGGGCGACGTAATCGCACCATTGCTCGAATCCGTCGCTGAAGAAATCGGGGTGCCGCGTCTCCGCCTCCCACTGATGGAAATCGGCAAACGGGAGCATGTGGCAGTACGGCATCTCCAGCCACTGGTATTCGTCGTAGGTGAAATTGCGGGAGTGCCGGTGGTTGGTCGGCGTGCGCGTGACGACCTCCTGGGCCCAGCCGAGCGTGTTGAACCCCCACGAGAGCAGATCCCTACGCACGGCCTCCTTGAGCCACCGCTCCATGCTCCCGCCGTAGACCTCCCGCCAGACGTGGACGTTGTCCGGATATCGCAACGTCGCCGGATCGACGTGATTCATCCCGATGGAGAAGAACGGATCTCCTTCGGGCGCAACGAACCACCAGTGCCCGTTGCGCTGGCCGACGGTGAAGAAGCCGGCCGGCGCCGGGTCCGCGCCGGGTCCCTTCTCCGATCCGCCGGAGGATGCCGCCAGCACCCCGGCAAGCCCCATGCCGGTCGCGCCTCGCACGGTCCGTCTCAACATCTCGCGCCGGGACAGTCTGCTCATGGATGCTGCTCCTATCGCCTTGGCGGTTGTGGTCGGCGAGCCTTCCGGTAGAATAGCCCCGTTCGATGGGAACTCAACCCGACCAACGGTGGGTGCCGCCGCCGGATGGCAATGCGGAAACGAAAATGGGAGCTCGATCGTGAAGCGTCGACAGTTCTTCCAGGTTGCCGCGGCGGGTACGGCGGCGTGTGTCGCAGGGCAGGCTTCCAAGCCGCAGGTCGTCGCACAGATGGCTGCGGAAGCGGCAAACGGAAGTCCACAGGACGACGCGAAGCCGCCGGCCGAGGGCCTGCCTCAGATCACCTACCGCCGCACGGTGCCCGTCCGCTATGAGGCCGACGTGGCCGTGATCGGCGGCGGCATCGCGGGCGTGTCGGCGGCGTGTGCGGCGGCGCGGTCCGGGGCGAAGGTCGTGCTGGTCGAGCGGTTCGCCGTGACCGGCGGCAACTCGACCACCGGCGGCGTGGCGGCCTTCTGCGGCGAGACGGCCGGGCAGGGTGAAGTCTTCGACGCCATCATCGCCGGCCTGGACGAGTGGGGGGCGATCGTGCCGTATAACCCCTATCCCAAACAGTCGGCCCGCGTCTTCGATCACGAAGTCCTGGCCATCGTGCTCCAGGAGCTGCTGCTGGAGCGCAAGGTCAAGCTCCTGTTGCACACGCGGTTCGTCGACGTGGCCGTCTCGGGCGGGCGGATCACGGAGTGCATCGTCTGCGGGCATTCCGGGCCCGAGGCGCTGCGGGCCAGGCAGTTCATCGACGCGACCGGCGAGGCCGACGTCGCCCGGGCCGCGGGATTCGAGACGATGAAGGGCCGCCCCGAGGACGGGCTTCAGTTGCCCATGTCGCTGATGTTCTTCGTCCGCCACGTGGCCGAGAAGGACGCCCGGCCGCAACTGCCCGAGGGATGGCTCGAGCCGGTCGGCCGCCGCGAAGACCTCCCGATGACGAGCATCTGGCCGAACGGTCCGCGGGCGAACGCCCTGAAGGTCAAGATCCCGATGTTCGATTCGTCGGACACGGAGAGCCTGACCGCCGCGGAGATCCGCGCCCGGCGGCGAATGATGGAGGTGCTCGATTACTATCAGCGCGTGGAGAGGAAACCGTGGCTGTTGGACCACTGCTCGCCGCAGATCGGGATTCGCGAGGGGCAGCGGGTGGTGGGCGACTACGTGCTCCGGTTGGATGATCTGCGGGCCGGGCGTGAGTTTGACGACGCCGTGGCCCGGGGTGTCTTCTACCTCGACGGCCACAAGCCCGACGACGAGAAGCGAACCTATATCCTCGAGGAGAGCGAGCGGCCCGTGCCGCCGTATCAGATTCCGCTCCGCAGCCTGATCGTCCGCGACGGCGTGAACCTGTTGGCCGCGGGCCGCTGCTTCTCGGCCGATCAACTGGCCCTCTCCTCCGCCCGGGTGACCACCTCCTGCTCGATGATGGGCCAGGCGTCGGGCATCGCCGCGGCGCTGGGTGCGAGCAGGGGCTGCGACCCTCGCGAGCTCGATCCGGCCGAGGTCCGCGGGATCGTCGAGGAGCGGGGGGCCAAGTTGGAGGTATGAATCCAACCCGACGGTTCTGAGTAGTGCATTCGGCGCTAGCCCGGGTTATGGTGACGTGGATCAAGTCACCGGCGTCGACGGGCGAGTGGGATCTTCGAACTGAGATCCCACGAGCCTCCGTCGGCCGCATCGTCAATCTCTTCGACGAGGGGGCGCGTCATGAGCAAGCACTCGAGTTCTCGTGTCCGCGACGACCGCCGACGGAGTGCGCCATGAAGCGACCACACTTCTTGTTGACGCGTCCAAACCAATACCGGTTGTTCTAGATCAGCATTTCCGATGGTGAGTGCGGCCTTGGTTGGCACTGAAATGACATCAGGTGGTCCACGTCTCCCGCCTCGACGACGTCGGCGGGGTAAGGTCGCGACCTGCTTCCTAACGAGCCACACCGGCGCGCCCGAGCCGCCAACCCGACCGCACGTATCGCAACGGCGGGCAGCCCCGCGGTCCAGCGCGGGTCACTCTCCGACGATCAGCCGGTACGAGGCCCGCCCGCTCTTGCCTAGCTGGTCCGAAACCTCGACCACCACGTCGAACGTTCCCGGTTTCTTGGGCGTCCCGGCGATCACGCCGCTCGTCGCGTCCAGCGTAAGTCCCTCGGGCAAGCTGACCGGCGCAAACGTGTGCTCCTCGCGATCCCAGAAGGCGGCGTTGTACGACGATTTGTCACTCCGTCGGCACCGCAAATCGCCGAGGGAGCGGATCACACGGAGCTGGTGACGGTAAGCTTGGCCCACCTTCGCCGTTCGCTCCGGCTCCGTGACGACCAGCGGCCGCGGCACCTCGACGTAGTCCGACGGTCCGCTCTCGTGGCCCGCCGCATCGACGGCTGCTACCCGATAGTAGGCCTTGTTCGTGTTGGGCAGCTCGAAGTTCGGTCCCACCACCCGCAGCGAGGTCTCCGTGACCCGGGCGATCAGGTTGGCCGGCGTCTTGACCATCCCGGCGTCGGGTGCGTTGGACGGTTTGCCCTCGTATTCCTCCATCGTCCGCACGAACCCTTTGCCCCGGTTGACGAGGTATTCGACGTCGCTCGCGGTGAATCCCTTTTCGTCGCTCCCGTAGACCTTGTAGGCCACCGGCGGCTCGCCTTGCGGATTGGGCTGCCACGTGAGGACGAAGCCGCCGGAAGCGTCCGGCGCAAGCTTCAGGTCGAGCGGCACGCCCGGGGCCTTCAGCCGAAACGGGAACGTCCGGCTCCACGGTCCCCACACGCCGGTTGCGTCCGCGGCGCGAACCCGCCAGTAGTAGGTCGTGTCGGGGTTCAGGAGGCCGGCGTAGGGCACGGTCCACTGCGGCTTTCCGCGGGAGGGCGTGAGCGAGGTGAGCTTCTCGAAGTTGGGCGACACGGGCCATCGCACGTCGGCGTGCTCGGAGAGCTCGAAGTGATAGTCGACCACGCGATCGCCGTCCGGGTCGGTCGCGGGCGTCCATTGAAACGTGACCAGCGAGCCGGCCACCGTCTCGCCGTCTTTCGGGGCAACGGCGCCCGACGGCGCCGCGGGCGCGTGCCAGGTGGTGCGTTCGAGCCAACGATGCGTGATCCGCACCTGCCGGCCGTCGTCGTTGGAATCGGTATACGCGATCCGATTCGTGCCGACTTCAAGCTCGGGCAAGCTTAAGAGCGACGTTTGGACGTCGTTGTCGAACCCAATGTCGCTCGCCACGGCGTCACCCCGTAGCACGAGTTGCATCCAGAACTGATACGTGGGCTTTCGCCGCGGGGAAATGATCTCGTCGAGCGACGCCACGAGCGAGGGCTTGCCCGACGCGTCGACCGACCCGACCGACTGCCACGCTTCCCCGTCCGTGCTGTAGCGCCACTCGGCCGACGCGCCGCCTGCGAGCCGCACCGTGGCACTCGCCTTCCCGCCCACGAACACGTAGGGGCCGGCAAACCGCCACGTCACGGTCGCCGGCTTCTCGGAGTCGACGGGCTTGATCGCGCCGGCGTCCAGGTCGAACTCCGCGTTCTCAGCTTGCGCCGTTCCCCGCTCGGCCAACCGGCTCGCGAGGTCCGGCCGGTAGCGGAGCTTGCCGTTTCGCAGGTTGTCCTGCGCGGTCGGTCCCCACTCGGATAGGCTTCCCAGCCCGTCGCGGCGGCTCTGGCCTTCCCCGCGGACCGCGCCCGCCGAATACTCCTTGCCCAGGTGGTCCCATCGGAGCTCGATCGACTCGCCGGGCCGCAGCGTGAGGTCCATCGAGTGTTTGGTGTTGGTGCCGAAGTCGCCCGATCGCTCGCCTTCGTAGACGTACAGCGACGCCGAGAACTCGTCGGTTTTTCGGTCCTCGCCATGGCCGATTCCGTACGTATGGGTTCGCTTCACGAGGTCGTGATCGCGCACCACCTCGGTGCAGGAGGCAATCGTCTGGTTGTCCCGCTCCAGGCAGATCACGTGCTCGTCGCTATCGAGCAGGTGATAGTCGCCGCCGCAGAGGACTTCGCACACGACGTGGCCGATGGGGCGTCCCCGGCGGGTCACCAGCCCGGCGGCCTTCCACAGGTCGTTGATCACGACGGCCTCGTTGCCGCAGAGCGTGTAGCCGTAGACGTTGAGCACCTTGAGCACGTCGTTGCACTCGGCGTCCCAGGTGCAGGCGTGGAACCGCTGGCGCCGCTGATACTCCCAGATCGCCCTGGCCCGGTCGGCGGGGGAGGTGTATCCCTGCGTTGCCTCGGCGACCACGTCCTGGAGTGTCCGCCAGTTGCGTTTGCCGTCCGCGACGATCCACGGATTGTGGACGTCCGTCTCGCCGACGTTCTCGATGAGCACGGACCGGTTCGGCTGCCAGCCCTGCACGAACGCCGCGTAGCCGATGGGCATCCGGGTCATCGCGCCGTCCACCGTCCCGCGGAACGGAATCTCGTAGGTCAAGGGGCTCCGGCCAATGGACTGAACGTGCTGGCACGGCCTGTCGTCGGGCAGGTCCTCGTACGGCTTCTTGGACTCGCCCACCACCGCGCCGAGTGCCGGCGCCGCAAGACAACACGTCAGGCAAAGCGTGATTGTCGTTTTCATCGCGAGTTCTCCGGCTCAGCCGCCAGCGGATCGAGACTACTGCTGAAGAGCATAGCAACGGCGCTCGCCGGGAACAAGCAGGCCCGGGTCCCAATGCCGGGCCGACCCTTGACGCGGGTCGTCGCAATGTGGGATCATCTTGGTCGCGTTCCCCGCGCAGCCGCTTGCGGCTTCGCCGATCCGGCCCAACGACTTCCCAACAAGAACCACAAGCAGCCAGAATCGGAGTCAGACCGATGCGCTCCGCAACCATATCCACGTTGGCGATTCTCGTCATCGGCTTCGCCGGCCCGGACCGCGCGAGGCCGGCGGTTCCTGCCGATCGAGCGGCCCTTGCGTCCGAAGCTGCCGGCCCGAAGCCCTCGACGGTTCGCGTCGCCGGGATCGTGCTCAAGTGGATCCGGGCCGACAAGGAGGCCAACCTCCGGCGCGTCGAGCCGATGATCCGCGAAGCGGCGGCCGGCGGGGCGCAGGTCGTCGTCACCACGGAATGCTTCCTCGACGGCTACGCCATCGCCGACAAATCGATCCCCCTGGAAACGTACCGGGCCCTGGGCGAGCCGATTCCCGACGGGCGGCACTTCCAGAAGCTGGCCGCCCTGGCCGACGAGCTGGACATTCACCTCGTGGCGGGCATGATGGAGGCCGACGGCGATGCCCGCTTCAACACGGCCGTGCTCGTCGGGCCCGACGGCCGCCTGATCGGCAAGTACCGCAAGCAGAAGCTGGGCCACGAGAGCGTGCGCAACACGCCCGGGGAGGCGTCGCTGGTGTTCGACTTCCCGCACGGTCGCGTCGGACTGATGATCTGCGCCGACCGCACGGAGGAGGAGATCGTCCGCCGCTTCTGCGACAACGGGGCGCAGTTCCTCATCTGCCCGTCGGGCGGAATGTTCGGCCCGAAGACGAACGACCCGATCGTGCAGTCACGCTCCCGGGAGAACGGGATTTATATCATCTTCGTCCATCCGGCGGAGTTCCTGGTGACCGGGCCCGACGGCTCGATCGTCGATCGCACGATCCTGGGCGATCGTCTCCTCATCCCCAAAGAGCAGGCGGAGAGTGATGCCGACCAGAAACGCGTTTTCTATTTCGACCTGCCCCTGCAACGCCGGTGAGTTGGGCTTTCGGCTGCGCGGGGCGGCGAAACCTCGCGGATTCCGGTGCGATAACCCCTGAAACTGCGGTGCCCATGATTCATATTCGGACGATGACCGACGACGACCTGCCGCTGGGGATGCGGCTCCGGAGCCAGGCCGGATTCAACCAGACGGAGGCCGATTGGCGCCGCTTCCTCGACCTACAGTCCGACGGCTGCTTCGTGGCCGAGCTCGACGGCGAGCCGGTGGGCACGGTGACCAACTGCGTGTTCGGCCCCGTCGGGTGGATTGCGATGCTGCTGGTCGACGAGCGATTCCGCGGGCGGGGCATCGGCACGCGGCTCACGGAGCACGCCCTGGGGTATCTGGACGGCCGCGGGGTGCGAACGGCTCGGCTCGACGCCACGCCTCGCGGCCGGCCCATCTACGAGAAGCTCGGCTTTGTGGCCGAATACGAGCTGGCCCGGCGGGAGGGCACGGCATCGGGCGGCAGGTCGCACGACGCCGTGGTTGCCCTTGCCCGCGAGCAGCTCGACGCGGTCGTCGCGCTCGATCGCGAGGTGACGGGCACCGACCGCCGACGCCTGATCGAACGGCTGTATCAGGAGCGGCCCGAGGCGACGTGGGGCTTCTACGCCGGGGACCAGCTCGCCGGATACCTGACGGTGCGAGACGGCACGAACGCCGCGCAGATCGGGCCGGGCGTGGCCCTCACCGACGAGGCAGGCCGGGCACTGGGGGACGTGGCGCTCGAACACTGCGCGGGCGCGCGGGTCTTCGTCGATATCCCCACGGACAACGTCGCGGCCGTGCGCTGGGCCGAGTCCAGGGGTCTGGCCGTGCAGCGATACTTCACGCGCATGCGACGCGGCGAGCCGGTCGTCGACCGCCCGTCGCAGCTTTGGGGCAGCTCGGGGCCGGAGAAAGGGTGAAAGAGGGTTGAGGGTTTATGGTTGAGGGTTGAGTGTTCATGGGGCAGGGGCAGGATTTGGGGGTAGCGTTTGACGGCGGGTTGGGCTATTCGGTCTCGACGGGCGTGGGCCCGGCGGACCGAGAGATTGGCACGAGATTCGAGGCTTCAGCTATGACCGAGAACGCACTGACGCGGCGGCAGTTCGTGGGCGGATCGCTGGCGGCGTCGCTCTTGGCCGGGATGCAGGTCGAGTCGCGAGCCGAAGGCGACGCGGACGGCGCCAAGTACCGGCTCTTCTGGGGCGATCTGCACAATCACAACGAAGTCGGTTACGCCCTGGGGTCGCTGGAGCGGTCGATCGAGAACGCCCGGGGGCACCTCGACTTCTTCGCCTTCACCGGACACGCCTCCTGGCACGACATGCCCAAGATGCCCGGCGATCGGCACATGAAGTGGGTCTGCGGCTTCGAGGTCCATCGCGATCACTGGCCCAAGACCCGGCAGCTCATCCGCGAGGCCAACACCGACCGGTTCACGGCGCTGTTGGGCTACGAATGGCATTCCAGCCGGTTCGGCGACTACTGCATGCTCTTTCCCGAGGACCAGCCGGAGCTGTTCCTGCCGGATCACGTCGACAAGCTGCTCGACTTCGCCGAGGCCCGGGGGGCGCTGGCCATTCCGCACCACGTGGCCTACAAGCAGGGCTGGCGGGGCGCGAACTTCGACCACTTCCGGCCAACCGCTTCGCCGATCGTGGAGATCTTCTCCGAGCACGGCTTGAGCGAGAGCGACGTTGGCCCGTATCCGTACATCCGGCACAGCATGAGCGGCAGATCCACGGCGAACACCATCGAGCGGCAACTGCTCCGCGGGCTCCGCTTCGGCTTCGTCGCCTCGAGCGACAGCCACCGCGGCTACCCCGGGGCCTACGGCGAGGGGATCGTCGGCGTGTGGGCAGGCGACCTGTCGCCGGGCTCCCTGTTCAAGGCGATGAGGGCGCGACGCACCTACGCCGCCACGGGCGACCGGATCGTGCTCGACGTTGCGCTCAACGGCCGGCCCATGGGCGCCGAGCTGGCCGCCGTCAGCGACCGGGAGATCGACGTCCGCGTGCGGGGCGAAGACGCGATCTCCCTGGTCGAGCTCGTGCGCAACGGCCGGGTCATCGATCGCCACTTCCCCGACGACCATGCCGATCGACCGCTGAGCCTCCCGGGCCGTGCCAAGTGCCGTATCCAATACGGCTGGGGCCCCTGGGCGGCATTGGACCTGGGGCACACCTGCGTGTGGGACATGACGATCCGGATCGACGGGGGGCGCTTCCTTCGGGCGATCCCCTGCTTCCAGTCGGCCCCGTTGGAAGAGGACCTTCGCGACAAGCTCCGCGTCGTGTCGCCCAAGGAGATCCATCTCCAGTCGTACACGTCTCGGGTGAAGTGCTTTGCCGAGGACCCGACCAAGTCGCTCGTGTTCGAGTTGGAAGGCGGGCCCGACGCCGAGCTGTCGGTCGAGCTTCGATCGCCGACCGAGCAGGTAGCCCGGGCACGGCTGGCCGATCTGGTCGAGGAGAACGTGGTCACGTTCACGGGCGTGTTCACGAGCGAGAGCCACATCATCCACCGCCTGGTCGGGCCGAGCGAGTACTCGGCCGACGTCCGCTTCCACGACCGCCGCCCGGCGGAGCAAGGGCCCGATTGGTACTACGTGCGCGTGACGCAGAAAAACGGGCAGATGGCGTGGTCGAGCCCGATCTGGGTCGGTTAGAGCGAAACCGGGCAACGAGGAGCCGAGCATGGATTTCCAGACGATCGGAGTGGCCGGACTGGGGCTTCTGGGCCGAGGGATCGCGGCGTGCTTTTTGGGGCACGGGTTTCGGGTCATCGGGTTCACGCGACGGGAATCGACGCACGAAGAGGCCCGGCGCTACATTGCCCAGGCGATGCAGGACCTGGTGGAGCACGCCGATTTCCCGGCGAAGCTCGTCGACGAGTGGCCCGAGCGATACACGCCGGTCGATTCCTGCGACGCGTTTGGCCGGTGCGACTTCGTCGTCGAAAGCGTCGTGGAGGACATGGCGGCCAAGCAGCAGGTCTTCGACGAGCTGGAGGCCGTGGTCCGACCCGACGTGCCGATCGCCAGCAACACGTCGGCCCTTCCGGTGACCAAGCTCCAGGAGGGGCGCAAGCATCCGGAGCGGTTCCTGGGCATGCATTGGGCCGAGCCGGCCCACGCCACGCGGTTCATGGAGCTCATCCGCGGCGAGAAAACCTCGGATGCGGCGTTCGAGTCCGTTGCCGGGCTGGCCAGACGGATCGGCAAGGAGCCGTCGCTGGTGCAGAAGGACGTGCCGGCGTTCATCGCCAACCGGCTCGGCTACGCGCTCTATCGCGAGGCGCTACACCTCGTCGAGCAGGGCGTGGCTGACGCGGAGACGATCGACCGCTCCTGCCGCAACGCCCTGGGGCTTTGGGCCACCCTCTGCGGGCCGTTCCGCTGGATCGACATCAGCGGCGGCCCGGCCCTCTACGCCCGGGCGATCGAAGGCGTGCTCCCCAGTCTGAGCAATGCCACCGAGCTGACCGCGCGGATGAAAGAGCTGGTGAAAAGCGACGCCCGGGGCATCACCAACGGGCGCGGCTTCTACGAGTATAGTGAGGAAGAAGGGCACCGCTGGGAAGAGCTGTACCTCCGCCACGCCTGGGCGGTGCGGAAAATCCAGAACGACCATTTCCCCATCAAGCCATGACGAAGCTGATCATCGACAGTCACTTGGACCTAGCCATGAACGCGTTGGGCTGGGGGCGCGACCTCACGCAGAGCGTGGCGGAGATCAACGCCCAAGAGGCGGGCATGACCCGCCCCGGCCGGCGTCGGGCGACGACCAGTCTCGTGGAGATGCGTCGGGCGGGCGTGGCCGTCTGCCTGGCGACCGTGGTGGCCCGGGTCAAGCCGGAGTTGTGCTTTCCCGAGGAGCCCGGGCGCACGAGCATCGACTATCCCAACCACCAGATCGCCTACGCGGCGGCTCAGGGGCAGCTCGCGTACTACCGGCTCTTGGAAGGGCAAGGCGAGGTGCGGCTGCTCCGCACGGCCGGCGAGCTGGACGCACACTGGCAGGAGTGGCAACAGGGCGAGCACGCGAAGCTGCCGGTCGGCATCATCCTGGCCATGGAAGGGGCCGACCCGATCGTCGAGCCCGACCAGGCCGAAGCATGGTTCGGCGACGGGCTCCGCTTCGTCAGCCTGGCCCACTACGGCAAGAGCCGGTATGCCGTGGGCACGGGCGAATCCGGGCCGCTGACGGACGAGGGGGTGCGATTGCTCCGCGAGTTTGAGCGGCTGGGGATGATTCTCGACGTGACGCACCTGGCCGAGCCGGGCTTCTCCCAGGCTTTGGACTCCTTCGACGGCCCGGTCATGGCCAGCCACAACAACTGCCGCGCCCTGGTGCCGGGCGACCGCCAGTTCTCCGACGAGCAGATCCGGCGGCTGGTGGATCGCGACGCGGTGATCGGCGTCGCCCTCGACGCCTGGATGCTCCATCCCGGCTGGCGGATCGGGCAAACCTCGCGCGAGGTCGTGGGCCTGGACGCGGTGGCGGATCACGTCGACCACGTCTGCCAGCTCGCCGGCGACTGCGACCACGTGGGCATCGGAAGCGACTTGGACGGCGGCTACGGCACCGAGCAAACGCCCGTCGGGCTCGACACCATCGCCGATCTCCAGAAGCTGGCCGACCTGCTCTCCGCCCGAGGCTACGGCGATCCCCGGATCGACGCCGTCTTCCACGGCAACTGGCTCCGCCTTTTCCGGCAGCACCTCCGCCGCTAGCCCGGAGCACTGGCTTCCAGCCCGTGAGAATGCGAACACAGGCAAGATGCCTGTGCTACGAGCGCACCGTGTGAGCAAGCCGGGCTACTCGCCGGGGCGCATCATCACGAGGCACACCGGCTTCGGGACTTCCAGGGAATGCCCCGTGGGGCGCAGCTCCCCCGTGTTCGCGTCGATCCGAAAGACGACGACGTTGTCCGTGCCCTGGTTGGCGGCAAGCAGGTAGTCGCCGCTCGGGTCGATGGCGAAGTTGCGCGGCGCTTTGCCCTGGGTCGGCTCATGGCCGACGTACCGCAGTTTTCCCGTGCGGGCGTCGACGGCGAAGATCACGAGGCTGTCGTGACCGCGGTTCGAGCCGTAGAGGAACCTGCCGGAGGGATGCACCACGATCTCGGCCGTCGTGCTCTTGCCCGTGAACCCTTCGGGCAGCGTGGGGACGGTTTCGAGCGGCTCGAGAGCGCCGCGCTGGGCGTCGTAGCCGAAGGCGGTCACGGTCGAGTCGATCTCGTTGATCACGTAGGCGAAGCGACCGGTCGGGTGGAACGCGAAATGGCGCGGCCCCGCGCCCGGGGCGACGGCGGCAGAGGGCGGGTCGTTGGGCGTCAGTTGTCCGCGATCTGCGTTCAAGCGGTAGATGAGGATCTTGTCCAAGCCGAGATCCGCGACGAAGGCGAATCGGTTGGCGGCGTCCAGCTCGACGACGTGGGCGTGCGGGCCCTGCTGTCGTTGGGGATTGACGCTCGACCCCTCGTGTTGCACGAAAGACGTCGCGTCGCCGAGCCGACCGTCGTCCCCAATCGGCAGGCAGGCGACGCTCCCGCTGCCATAGTTGGCCACCAGGACGTTCCGGCCCGTGCGGTCGACGGTCAGATGACAGGGCCCGGTACCCCGGGAGGGCTGTTGGTTCAACGGAGTGAGCTTCCCCGACTTCGGCTCGATCCGAAACGCGCTGACCGCCCCGGTCTTCCCGCCCCCGAAGTTGCCGATCTCGCCCACGGCGTACAAGAAACGGCCGCTTGGGTGAAGGGCCAGGAACGAAGGATTGAGCGTCTCGGCGGCCAGCTCCAGGGATCGCAGCGTCCCCGTGCCGAGGTCCAGGCGGCACCGATAGATCCCGCGGCTGTCTCCGCCGGTGTAGGTTCCGACGTAAACGACGAGGCCTTCGGATCGGTCGCCGGCCTGCCCCGCTCGAGCGGCCGGCGACAGACGGGCCATGCAACACGAGAGAAACGCAACCACCGCAACTGCCGCAATCGAACGGGATCTGGACATCTTCATGCACCTTCCATCTTGGGGACGTCTCTTGCGTACCATTCCCACGGGGACGCCGAGCCAAACGGGCACTTGCTGCCCGCTCGCCGTGGTCGATTATACCGTGCGGGCGAGGCGCGCATACGTTTCCGTTCGTGGTCTGTCAATCCTTCCGTCGTGAGTTGGGCGTCACTGGCGACTCGCCAGTGCGTCCACGAAAGCACGGGCAAGATGCCCGTGCCACCCACGGATCAGCGGTTGACAGACCACTAGGTGGGGTCGCGCTGGAAGATGACGAGCGAGACGTCGTCGCGCTGCTCGCCGTCGGCGACGTGCTCGCGGACGTCGTCCAACAGGGCCTGCCCGGCCTCGGCGGGCTCTTTGCCTTGCGTGCGGAGCAGTTGCCCGCGGATCCGCTCGATGGAATAGGGATCTTCGGCCGAGCCCATCGCTTCGCTGATGCCGTCGCTGAACAGGAGCACCGACTCGCCCGGGGCAAGCTGCGTGTGCTCCGTCCGGCAGTCCGCCTCCCGTTCGATTCCCAGCGGCCTCCCTCGAACGCTGTAGCCGACCGCGTCGTCAATCGTGGAGTCCGCCCGGAGGAACAAAGGCGGCATGTGCCCGGCAATGGCGACCTCGACGTCGTGGGTCCTAGGGTCCATCACGCAGAGCACGAGCGTCACGAACCCCTTGTCCGAGCTGGCGTCATAGACGTCTCGGTTGAGCGCGTTCATCGCCTCGCCGACGTTGTCCGGGTGGCTGAGCAGAGCCAGCTTGCACAGGCCCGAGACCTTCACCATCATCAACGCGGCAGGGACGCCCTTGCCCGCCACGTCCCCCAGCACGATCGCCTCGTTCCCGTTCGGCAGGCGGAGGAAGTCGTAGAAATCGCCCCCCACTTGCCTGGCCGCCTGATAGTACGCCCAGAAGCTGTAGCCTTGCAGCTCGGGCATGGTGCGCGGCAGGAAGCTGTGCTGCACGTCCCGCGCGAAGCCCAGTTCTCGCTCGATCCGGGCGTGCTTCATCTTCTCCCGGTGAAGCTGCGCGTGCTCCACCGAGACCGACGCCTGGCTGGCCACGCTGGTGAGGATCTCCATGTCGTCGGTGTCGAACTTCCGCGTCTTGTCCTGGATGTCCAACTGGATGACACCCAGGACCTTCCTGTCCTGAGTCAACAGGGGCACGCACATCACGGAGCGGATGTTCAACTGCGTGATGCTCGCCGCCGCGGGAATATCCTCGTCGTGGGCCACGTCCCGGCTGAGAATCGCCTTGCGCTCCACGACCGCCTTGCTGATAATCGTCTTACTGTACTCGAGACGCTCCCTCTTGCCGCGCCGGTCCTTGACCGCCGCCGGAACGAGGCGATTGCCCTCGCGCAACAGCACCAACCCGCGATCGGCCTGAGGGAAGATCTCGAACAGGCCGTCCATCATCCGAGACAGCACGGAGCGCAGATTGAGTGACTTCCCAAGCGACCTGGTGATCTGGAGGATCGCCCTCAGCTTGCCCTCGGCATTGACCTTCCCCGCCGTCTCCTCGCTGCCCTGCACGTCCATGCTACAGAGGACACTGGCGCTCGGGCCCGCTTCGTATTGGACGGTCGAGGATTCGTGCTTGGCGGCCGTCGACGATTGATACTCGAACAGCGTGATCCCGATCTCGACGCGGTCGCGGTTCTTGAGCGTCACTCGGCCGTCGATCTTCTCGCCGTTGACGTAGGTCCCGTTGCGACTCTGGAGGTCTTCGACCACGCACGTGTCGTTTTCGAGCACGAGTCGCGTGTGTCGGCGGCTTACCGAATCGTCGTCGATGACGATCTGGCAGCTTTGGTCGCGCCCGACAAGGATCTCGCCGTCGGCAAGCTCGTACTGCCGACCGCGGTCTTTTCCCTGGACGACGCGCAGCGCCTTGCTCACCCTGCCAACTCCACGGTCCGGCGGCGTCTTGCCGGTAGGAACCTCAGAAACGGTCACCTCGAGCCTCGCAACCTGCCGCACCCTCGCCAAAGGCCAAGCATCCCGCGTCGGCCGCGGGGGCCATGGCGGTCCAATCTTCTAGTCTATCCCCTGAAATCTTCCTACTGCAATCTACGCCACGCGTTTGGGCGGCGGTTGCCCGTCGGTCGACGCCCGGACCTTCGGCCGGCAAGGCGGGTCCCTATTGATAATACGTTTCTCATCAAAGCTCTGTGTCGAAAAGACGGTGCAGAAGCGTGTCCACGCCGCACCGCCGGAGTGATCCTCATTCATACCCCTCATTGGGCGCAGGACCCCCTCGCAAAAGGTAGAAGCCCTGCTGCCTCATTCCAATATCGCCACGGCTGACCGGCATCCTCGACAAACGCCACGGCCCAGAGGTCGGGCGACGCAAACGCAGAAACAGCGGCTCTCACGCAGCCTGCGAAGCCTCCTGGCCGGTGCGCGAGTCTGGAGGGATTCTTCCGCATTCGCAGAATCTGCCTGACCGCCACGGATTTTGGGAGCCACTGATGGGGGGTCGAGTTAGATGAGAAACGCGAGAAAGATACTTCGCCAAACAACCCCGCCTACCTGGTTTGTGCGGTTCGTACTTGGACTTTGTATCCTTCGGCTGCGTGAAGAGCCCTGAGCCAAGGCAAGTCGGACCCCGAAATATGCCAAGTCGCCAATTTTCGAACCATTCGCCCCCCAAAACCCGTGACGGTCAGGAAACGACCGATTGCGGCTACCCGGCCAAAATGCATGGCAGGCGTGGTGCCTGCGCCGCCAGAAATGATCCGTCTGATTGGCCGCGCGGGCGGACGACCCCGCAGTTCGTTCTGGCCACCTCTGACGGGTGCATGCCGAGAGCGGCGGAGCACTCATCCGTTGGAGTGGCACGTGGGCTCATGAGGCGTGCCCTATGCGAGGTCCGCAACCGCCCTTTCGGCGAAGAGCCAGTGTAGCGGGGGGCGACGGCGCTGAAGCGTGCATCCGAGTCACGGCGCGTCGGCCCAGTTCCCGTCCAGGATGACGTCGTCGACGTTCGCGGGATCAATCTCCTTGTCGTCCTCGAATTCCTCGGAGGTGGTGGCGGTCAGCGTGTGGAAGTCGTCGATGTAGATCACCCTCCGGTCGTTCCAAAGCTTGGCCTTGGCCGCCGCGTGGTCTACGTCGCCGGGAAAGCGGACGACCACGTGGTCCACGCGCGTGGGGTCGTCGTGCAGCCAGACGCGGTCGTCCCCGCCCGTGAACGCGGCACGCAGCTCGGCAAAGCCCTCCGTGCGGCTGTAGAACGCGCCATGATATATCTTGCCCCAGGTAGCGTAGCCCGCAAACCGCGCCGCGTAGCTCGTGCCGCCGGCCGTTTCGTCGTAGAGCGTGGCCGTGTCCGACCCGTTTCGGGAATAGCCGTACATGTAGCGGAAGTCGAACGCCTCGGCGAACGTTCCGTCGGCGTAGTTCATCCGGCTGTGGTCCGGCCGCGACCAGTAGGCGTCGTCGAGCGCCGAGTCGTAGAGCTTGGCCGTGTCGTCGTCGCCCACGGCGGTCGCGCTCACGCCGTCGAAATCTCGGGCCTGAACGTAAAACACCGGGTCGGCGTAGAGCCGGGCGATGCCGTCATCGGCCTTGAACCAGGTTGCGTAAGAGG
>Ga0307378_10002053_pt1 | contig 31597 bp, 16 predicted proteins | sample UN1MG_FD_202238 | JGI IMG/M metagenome (GOLD analysis project Ga0307378, IMG submission 202238) | Soil microbial communities from Risofladan, Vaasa, Finland - UN-1 | ecosystem: Environmental > Terrestrial > Soil > Coastal area > Acid sulfate soil | place: Finland: Risofladan, Vaasa | collected... | reverse complement strand
CCATCATTGGCGAAAGCAATTCCAGCATGATAAGTCACATAAACCTTGGTATGAAGCATATAGATAAGCGTAGTGCGGGAAAACCGCATGCTGATTTTGAAGAGGCGGGGGCTGGAAACGGACTTACCGCGCCAGCCCTCGACCCGACTCCGAAGGTCTTTAAAAACCCTCTCACAGCCGTCCTACAGAAAATCCTGAGCCGGTCTAACCTACGAAGTTGATATTGCTCCAAGACAAAGGGGCCTATACCGAATCACTCAGTATAAGCCCCGAATTGATACATATTTGCTACATCAACCACGCAATTTTAATTGCCACCTAAATCTCGGCTTACGGTGCCGGCCGATATAGTCGAATATCGTCAATGAAGACCATACCTGAACCACCGGCCTGAAGATTGTTCTTATCGCCGAAACCAATAGCAATCGTATTGACATTGGCAAGGTTCACGCCCTGGGCTGCAAACTCCTGCAGGTCGATAGGCCATTCCATCCACCCATCTATCAGCGCTGCATCGGGATTATCGTGATAGACCGTCGCGCTGCCGTTGAGAGCCACATACATCCGCTCAGCAGCATTAGACGCATCACCATAGAACCACAGCGACAATACTCCAACACCTCTTATGGTCCAATCCCGCTGAGAACTCAACGTCATGGTTGCCTCAGAGTATTTGAAATTGTTATCGTAGAAAAACGGCATCGACTGGGCGCCACCGTGAACAATCAAAGTCTCGACATAATGCTCTCCCGCAAGGAAATCCGGATCAGGATAACCTATAGTGGAACCGTTTGTCGTGGTCCCATATCCATCTATCCACGTGGACCATATCTCGTCGGGCGGATAGTCATTGTAATCTTCAAAATCGTCCACGACAAAATATTCCTGCGTCCTAAAGTCCCAGAGGTCGCCTTTCCAGGTTGTGGTGGTCTCGGCGTCATTGACCTCATCAACCCGCCAGTAGTAAGTCGTGCCTAAATCGAGAGATAAAGGACCATAGCTGGTCTCGGTCACGGTAGTAACAGGGGCAGTACCGTCTATCACAGCCTGCTCGTCAGAACTGAGGTACACGTCGTGCCTGGCTGCCTCTCTTCCCGCTCTGAAGCCAAGGGTTACATCAATGGGCTCATCTATTGTACCAATAGAAACATCTCTTGCCCCCGAATCCGGGTTAGGTTCTCTTGCAAGAATGGGTATGTAGAAGAAGCGAACCTCACTAAGACCATACTGGTCAAGGATGCTTCCCCAGTTGCTGTTGGCCGTGAGCTTGACATACTTTGCCGCTACGCCATTCAAATCAACAGTAGTATTGTGTGCATAATCGTCCAAACCAGGCGCCCGGGCAAATTCGTGAGTCGTACCCAATGTCGTATAGTCGGTGCCGTTGACCGAATACTCAATGGTAACATCTTTGAATCCAAAACCGATCGCCGGCTCCAAACTGTCATTAGAGTTCCATACCCACATCTCATAGAGTTTGTAAATGCCGTCAAACTCATATTCGATCCAGGCCGGTTGAACTTCATTTCGGCTGCTCAGCCACATATTATCGTCACTTGTTTTAGTATGCAATAAACCAGTGGCATCGAGTCCCGAGCCGTTTACGGTATTTTCAGGCCCTTTAGCTGTGTCGCTGCTGGAAGCTGTGGCAGTTATATTCTCAATAGCATAAGCAAATGGCTCTGTCGTAAAACTCCAGAGGCTGCCTCGGTATATCGTACTGTCGGGTGGGGCGTTGACCTCATCAACCCGCCAGTAGTAAGTCGTGCCAAAATCAAGGCGTTGGGCAGGAGCATAGCTGGTGACACTCTGGGTGACCCCGCCAATGCCGTCGTAGACATCGTCGAAACTCGTTCCGAAGTACACATTGTGCGTGGCGGCAAACGGTCCGGGCGTCCAGCCCAGGATCACATCCCTCGGCACATCCGACTCTTCATCGGCAGGAATCGGATTTCTGGCTTTCGTCGGTTTCCCCAGACCCTGATCTCCATCCCAGTAAATCTCATCGATATAGATTCTTTCTGCCTGACCTGTTCCGGTTGGATTGGCGAATATCATGCCAGTCAGAGGCTCTGTTGTCGCAACTCCGAATGGAATATTGCTTTCAACGAGGTCTTCCGGAGTCGGCAGTGTTGCCTCTCCAGCCGGACCTTCAGCTTCGCTGAGGTACAGATCGAAGGTGTCGGCCGCATTATTGGCCACAATCCAGACATTGTACCATTGGCCACGTGCAAGATCGGCCTTAAGAACGGTCGTGCCGTCTGTTTTGACGATGTTAAGTCCGCCCGAGCCATTATCCAACAATCCGAATCCGGCCGGAATACTCATCGGATTGTCGGCGTTCGTGCCGGTTATGGGATTATCAGTTGCATCCGAAATCAAACCTATATAAGTACGTGGTACCGGGCTTGCGGCACGGAGCATAAACCGGAAAAACGCTATTCCTGTTTCGCTGTTGTCAATCGTATTGGTTATGCCGTTGAATCCAATGGCGCGTGCATTGTTGCCAGAACTATGGCCAATAAGATTTGCGGCCCTGCTTCCGTCGATATCTGTGATATTGATATTCCCGGTACCTTCGCTCTGGGTATCCAAGGTGCCTCCCATGACTCCCGTACATGCAACGCCATCAGGAGAGATCGTCGTCGACATACCTTCAAAATTTTCCACCAATCCCAAGCCCGCCTGGGCGGCGGCGCTGGCCAGCAGTACCACCAAGATTCCAACCATGTTTTTGATTAATCGCTTCATTATCAAACCCTTTCAAAATCGGATATTCATAATCATTTTTCTTAAGGGCAACATCTAAAAACCCGCTTTTTATTCCGCCGCTGATGCGCTGGACTTATTTTATCTGCAATTTTTAGAGGCCGCCTCCTAAATCATAGTCCGTATTCAAGCCGACCAACTCTGTTATGGACGGGGCAAATCCGGAGCATTCGGAGTGTATAGCTACTTTTGAGCACCAAAACAAAACAGACTAAATAAATCAATTTCTTACACATAATAATCCTCCTTAAAAAAAGTTAAGATAACCGTGCATTAGCCACACATAAAACACCCGTTGTTTATGAGAATTGCCAATTTCCGATGTCCGATTGCCGATTAAGCAATGAAAAAAGAAAATCTTAAATTCAAACTCGCAAATCGGAAATCAAAATACTACCTCCTTCCTTATTGTAATCCAAAATCCACAGAAACCTAATTATGCGGACACAAACTACACCAAGTATATTTGTATCAAATTAGCCACCCTCCCGTCAAGAAAAATCCCTGGTTAAACGACGAACTCGTCTTGAGGGGTACATGGCTCCATCTTTGCGTTACGTTCGCTTAGAATACCCACTATATAGCTGAATTTTCTTGACAGAACGGTAGATTTTTTGTATACTTATTATGTTGTAAGTGCAAGTAAGGCGACTTTCGCCGTAACGCATTTTCCAAGGTAATGCAAATGAAGGCACTATGCAATATGGAGACGTGGTGATGAGAAGCTGAAAACATGTCACCGGTGTCTCCTTTTTTTTGCGCTCGTAGAATCGCTGAACCTATCTTGACCCTACCTCAGATACCCTTCGGCTTGAGTTTGGCTATTGTAGAACGATAAAACACCTCTCATGGCTGTCCTACAGAAAATCCTGAGATGGATTAACCTTTTAGCAGCGTATATGGAGTTTATCCGCTATTGTCCTAAAACAACCGGGGCCTATACCGAATCATTCAGTATAAGCCCCGAATTGACACGAATCTGTTTGATTATCGTCTGTCACCCCAAACGATTAATCGATAGTCTGGTTATGGAGCCGGTGGATACAGTCGAATATCATCGAAGTACATCGTACCTGAACCGCCAGCCAATGGATTGTTCCTGTTACCAAGACCAAGAGCAATAGTATTGACATTGGCCAGGTTAACGCCCTGGTCTGCGAATGCCTGCAGGTCGATATCCCATTGTGTCCAGGTAGTTATCTGCGCTGCATCAGGATTATTATTAGTAACGATCGCATTGCCGTTGAGAGCAACATATAAAATCTCAGCAGCGTTATCCGAATTGCCCCTGAACCAAATCGTCAGCGTGTTGACACCTTTCTCTGTCCAGTCACGCGGGTAAGTCAACGTCAAAGTTGCCTCAGAGTAACCAACACTGTTGTCGTAGTAAAGCGGCATCGACTGGATGCCGCTGTGAACAATACTTTGCTCGGCATAAGGAGGAAGGTCATTACCAACGAGAGCTCCGTTTGTCGGGATATCATAACCGTCCGCCCACGCTTCAAATACCCTGTTGCTCCCCGGGTCAGGGGGGTCAATGTCGTTGTAGGACTCAAAGTCGTCCACGATAAGGAAGTTGGCCGTCGTAAAGCTCCAGAGGATGCCTGTCCACGGGCTGTCAGCGTTTGTGTTATTGGCCTCATCAATACGCCAATAGTAAGTAGTATTCCACTCAAGTTGTCCGGATTCAAAGCTCTCGGAGCCGAGGTTTCCGCTACCTTTATACTCAGGCGAACTTGTATCGGCGTTTTTCACGGCATCCGCATCAGTGCCGAAATAGACCTGATGTGTATCAGCAAAGACTCCATGTGCCCAAGTAAGAATAGGTGACTGCGTTATATCCACAGCGCCGTTAGCCGGATTCGGGCCTCCGACTGCGCCCTGAGTAGTAAAGCTCCAGACATCTCCTTGAAATGTGTCGATAGCATCAAACTCATCAACCCGCCAGTAGTAAGTCTTGGCCATTTGAAGTGTGCCGGGAGTATAGCTCAAAGTTCCCTGAGTTTGACCACCGGTAGCATTGTTGACTTCGTCAAAATTGTTGCCGAAGTACACGGTGTGCAATTTGGAACCATACCCTCCCGTCCAGCTAAGTCGCACGTCTATATCTATAGACTCGGCCCCATCAGCCGGATCGGGAAAGTATGCAGTCTTGGGAGGAATGCTAAAGCTCCAGACATCTCCTTTCCACGGACTGTTCGGGTCAGTGTCATTGACCTCATCGATTCGCCAATAGTAAGTTGTACCCGGAACAAGACCATCCGGATAAGGAAATCCAGGAAAGCCGACAACAATAAATGTTCCGGCCTGGTTGCCTACGAATGTGCCTTCGGCTCCGTTGTTCACATCATCAAAATCATCGCCGATATAAATATCGTGCGAGACGGCAAAATCTCCCGACCGCCAACTCAAGTTCACCCACGTATCTCCGTGGAGGGCACCATCAGATGGGCTGGGCTTAGAGGCCAAACCAAAACCACCGATCGGTTCCACAAAGCGAAGCTCACCCAAGCCTGCTCCCTCCCAGGGGAAGCTATCGTGAGTGCAATAGAAGAAGGAATATGCTGAGTCTGAATCAACATCAATTCCAAAGGCCACAAAACCGACCACATCCCCGAACAGTGGTGGGAATACATTCCTGCCGTTGCCGTCACTATCCCCTTTGGCCAGATCCGCGTTAAAGTCTCCGATCATGTTGTCCCAGGGTATGGCCATCTCGATGACCCAGTCCTGAGTGTCCGGATCGACTCCACCGGCAATTTCCGATTGCTCGGCTACCTGGGCGGGAATGAAACCATCGAAATCGGTTTTGGCAAGGATATTGCCATTTTGGTCGGCCGGGGCGACTGTGGGAATGTATATCTGGTTCTGAACTGTTTCCTGTGGTGAGGCTGCCAGACAGAACTGTAAACAGTCCATATGGTTCGGTGTAATACCATATTGCTGGTTGTTATCGTCGTTGGCCGTAGCTGCCACATACAGGAACTCATCATCCCACATGAAGTAGTATGTGACACTGAAATCCTCGAGGCTGGGATTATCGTCTGCGGCAGACTTGGCGTCATGTATATACGGCAGATAGAGATCTGGCGCATTAACGGTCTGATCATTTATAATAAAGGCCTGGGCACCGTCATATTCTTGTGGTGTAACCACGCCGTCGAGCGTAATTGTCTGACCTGGAGACAACCTGACGCAGTTGACCGGCCAGCCAGGGTCATCACTCCTTGCTACGTTCGTAAGAACCAGGCCCAGCACCAAAATAAAAGAAACAAAATAAATCAATTTCCTACACATAATAGTCCTCCTTAAAAGAAAGTTAAGATAACCATGCTTTAGCCACACTCCAAAACACTATTTTTCAACAAGAATACAAATTCTTACTTACACAAAACAAGAACACCTCAGGTCTGTTACTACCTCCTTTCTTAAAAAAAGCCGGAGAAGAGCCATTAGCTAAAATGTAAAAAACTTACCTGTCAGGCACAAGTTCTGACTTAAAACTCCGCACCTCATGTAACACACGGCAACTCCTCCTCTATTGAGACACTAATAGAAATGCACCTGCGGGATGAACTCAAAACCACAGATGCCCGACAGAGCAGACACAAACGTCTCTGATGTTATCTATACCAAATATACCACCTTCCCGTCAAGGAAAATCCCTTGATAATACTGGTAAGCACACTTCTTGGGGTCCTTATGGCACACCATATATTTGTTATGAGAACACCAGATCGTAAGAAGCTTTTGGACCAGCTCCACTAGCCAATCAGAACACATCAAGCCACGAACAGATCGCCCCAAAAATGCCCCCATTTTCATGAGTTGTAAAATGCCATAATTCTTCGAAAAAACTCACGAAACAAACGACCGTATATACAGATGGTGAACAATGCGAGGTTCAGGCAGTGGATAGTGCTCCAAATATGCATTGAAGCCTCCCCAGTCGAACGAGGCTTTCTTCCCATGTTGCGAAAGAATCCGCTTAGTTGTAATTCAAGGGGTGCCCTTTCGTGGCCGGTTAGATCTCGTCGCCGTCAGCATTCACGACAATCTCAGTGGTCTTACCGTCCCTGGTTATCTCAACGGCATAATTGGTCATGGTTTTAGGCAATTTGACAACCTTCCCGTTTTTGGTTTCGTAGCTGATCTCAATGTGCTCAATCCGCCCAATCGTAGCACCCTCGGCGGCTTTACGAACAGTCTTCATCGCAGCGGCCGGCACGTCCTCAGCGTCGACCACTATTGTAAACTCTAGCATTGTGCCGTCAGCAGTAATGTCTGTTTCCTTCTCGGTCGCCCCATCCTTAAACTCCAGGTCGTAGACGGTGACGCCGTTTTCTGCGTCCACATCCACTTTGTGAATCGCACCCTTGGGAAACATTGTCTTGAAGGTCTTCGCCACCGGATCCGGTAGACTGGTGTTGCGTGTCGGGACATCGATTTTTGCCAGTCTAAAGCCGCCGTCCCTCAACAGACCAACACCGGGGGCAAACAGCTTGTCCTCGACGCCGCTCTCCAGGCCGCTCGTCTCCCTGGTCTTCAAGCAGTTCTTGAATGTCCCGGCAGGCACCTTGACTGTTTCATTGACGCTGACAACCTCCGCACGGTCCAGGGCCACCTTCGGAGCCGCTTCCTGGTAATACCGATTGCCTACCTTCGGCTTACTGGGCATAATCAGGCCGAACTTCGCGTCGTTGACGCCTGACAGCCAGCTTCCCTCATGGCTGGTCACTTTGCTGTTCTCATCGTACATGTCGACGTCCTCACCGAAATAATAGATGTCACCAGTGGGCTTATCGATGGCAAAGTAGTTGCGGGAGACCTCTTCCAGTTCGCCGCCCTTGGTCTCACGCTCTTCGATGATGCGGGTTTTGACACCATCGACTATCTTCGTCTCGTTCAGGACGGTAATCGTAAGGCTGTCCTTGCCATCTGCAAGTATCAATTTGAAGCCCGGCTGGAGGATCATGTAAGTGTTCGAACCCTTGTCTGCCAGGGAGGCTTTCTCGACCTCGAATGTGTCTTGGAACTTCTTCTTGGCCGCGCACGAGAGAGTAGACGCACAAGTAACGACAAGCCACAACGTTAATAATGCTACTGTAATCTTTCGCTTTAACATAATCTGCTTCCTCCTAATGAAATGAATTGCCATGCAAATCGAAACGCTCGACTCGCCATTTTTTTAAATTACTGGGACCTCGTTCTATCCCAGCCAATCCTATAGGGGGCATCCGGGGCCGTCTACTCAATCATTGTATATCCAAACAGAGCGCAGTGTACCACATATAAATGCCCCCAAAGTGGCTCATTTTCTTCATTTGCCTGATCCTTGGCCAGTTGCCCAATACTACCCATCGGTTTTACTTTTGTTGTCGAATTCCCACGCGCCAAGGTCGGGGTATCCAGACCGATGTCGCCGGCGGATGTCCTCGGTCACATCCGGCAGAGATAGACCCTGGTCAATAGCCTCGGTCGCTGACTTGGTGAGTGCCAGATTGCCCGAAGTCGGGTCCACAAAGTAAGCATCGAGGCGACCCGTGAGGTTTTGGCGAAGCTGTGCTTCTCCTCCGTCGAACCGAATCTCACCATGCACCAAGTTGTTCACGATGTCCGTGTGAGAAGTTCCGGTCCCGATGCGGATGCCGCGGGTCCAGTTCCGCTCGGGTCGCCAAATAGAATTATTGTAGACCTTGACATGCTCGGCATACCATAACTCGATTCCACAGTCCGGCCCACCTGCAATGAAGTTGTTGCGGATTACACCGTCGCGAACGTAAACAAGCCGCTCTCCATTGACATTGGCTGTGGACTGACCGGGATTGCCAAAGGCCACACCTCGGTCACAGTTGATGATGAAATTGCGTTCCACCACGACTCGCCTGGAGCGCACCCAGATAAAGATAGCGGCGCGCCCGCCGCCGTTGCGCCCCTTGATGTTCCGGAAGACGTTGTCGCTGAAGGTCCAGTCTTCCAAGGCCATCATGTCAATGGCGGCAATGTAGTCGCCCCCGAACAGCCAATGGGCTGGTGGAACCTTGGTGTTCTCGAAGTGGCAGTAGCTAACAGAGCCTCTCACTGCACGGACGTTCGGGTCTTTCCCCGCCGAACCCTTAATGGCGCGAACGCCAATGTTCCGAAAGTGGCAGTTATAAATGCAGATGTCCTTCGGTGCATTCTCCGCTTCCACCTTAATTCCGTAGGACCGACAGTCGGCGAAAGTCAAATCCGCGATTGTGACCCCTTCGCAGCCGCCGATACGTAGAATGTCGTCCCCCTTGACTTCGCTGTCCCACCCTTTGCCGCTTAGGGTGACTTTGGCCGGGTCGCCTGCAGCACTGCGGATGGTAATGTTATTTTTCTTTTGGAGAATGATTACCTGGGGCAGTTTGTAGTGACCTTTGCTGAGAAGGATCGTACCCCCTGTGTCGATATGCTCAATCGCAAGGAAGAGCTCATCCACATTTTCAACGTGGATCACTTCTGCCTGCGGTGGCGCCAGTGGAGGAGCCTTCGGAAACCAAAATGGGACAGATCGGCTCATGGGTTCTGCAGATGGCAACTCGGCCGCCCTCATCGAATCAACGTTTGCGCTTGAAATGAGATAAATATTAAGAATGAATGATAGTAGTGTCACGATCATAAAACACCCAGTGTTTAAAGATTCCCGGAAATAGCTCTTGCTACCGGATGATACCACGGCTCTAGTCCCAAAACAAGCGAGTTTTTTTAGGCTTCAATGCGAAGGGGTCAGTAATTTTGCCTGGACACAACTTTCTTGTTCCAGCCGATTGGCTGGTTAAGTCTGTCGCTTCAAGTTGTCGTTGTGTCATATCTTTCTCGTTTCTAAAATTTCCAAAGGGCCGGCAAATATCGCAGCGTCCGTACCGCGACTTCTATAAAACGTACTTCAACACCGCAGTGGATACCGCAACAACCTTATTGATTGGCCAGCTGCGCTGAGCCAACCAAAATTGATATGCCAATAATTTAAGATGCTGAAACGAATTATTTGGGGAATGTGTTGAGGAGATCCAATGAAAATCAAGGCCAAGCGTGTGTATACTATCCTGCTTAATCTATTGGCTTTAAACCTATTCAGTAATCGTTTTTATGAAAAGATTGTTCTAGCTGTCGAACCCGCGGTAGCAATCCAGTCTGTCATCAAGGACAGGATAATGGATATCTTCATACCCGCTGCGACCCAACAGCAGGTCCTGTACGGTTATTGGAGCAAAGATTTGTTGTTAATGAATTGCTTCTGAAACGGTGAATGAGTAAGTGGTGGTTCGCCGTTGGATTTTTGCATGGCCAGCAGGCGTACGATGACATATACTGATCGAGCAGCGTCCAGAAAGAAAGGAGCATCTATCATGGCTAAATCAGGCTTAGTGATTGTCTTTTTGTGTATTTGTGTCTTGTGCTGTCCGGAATCTCTGCTCGCCCAGGATAAGTACGCCATTTCCGCCATTCCGAGGGTGGATGTGCATTCTCATGTCGGCAGTGTCGAGCGGATGGAACATTATGTTAAGGTCGGCAAAGCTCTCAAAGATCAGTACGGCATCGACCTTGCAGTATGGATAGACCTCAATTTTATGAGGCAATCAAGCGGGACGGAAGAAGAGTACCTGGATGCGGCAGGTAACCGATACAAAGGAAGGTTCCTGCCCTGCATAAATGACTTCAAGATATCTGATGGACTGCGATATCCACCTGAAGAACTCGCTAAGTGGCAACAAAAGGGAATTGTCGGATACAAAATATGGGTCGGAGTCTCCCCTCTGATCGATGTGCCGGCTAATGATGCCACTTTTACCAAAATGGAAGAGATCGGGATGATCGGAGCATCTGTTCACATTTCGCAGCCGTATCCCACGAAATGGTGTGACGATCCGGTGAAGTTCTGGGAGGCACACAATGCCTGGGAGAGAGTTCTCGACAGGCATCCGAAATTGAAGGTCGTCAATGCTCACATGCTCGACCATTTCAATTCGGATGAACAGTTGGATTATCTGATGTACGTACTCGAAACATATCCGAATGTTCAGGTAGACCTGGGAGCACGATTTCAACAGTTTAACCGCATGGACAGAGACAAACTCAGGAACTTCATGATAACATACGCCGACAGGATTCTCTTCGGCACCGATATCGGCGGCCAGCCGGCGGAAGGCAAATACAGGCAAGTCGCGGAAAGCTACTACCGTGCCTTCCAGCTTCTGGAGACCGACAAGGTTGTCAAAGGCGGATTCTTCGGTATAACGGAAACCAAAGGATTAGCTCTTCCCACCGACGTTCTGGAGAAAATCTACTATCGAAATGCCGCCAGATTGTATCCTCGAGTGAAAGATGTGCTAAGAAATCTGGGGTATGATAGAAACGATTGAACATATTGTGTTGGGCGGCTGGGAGTTTTTTTCAAACCAGTCAAAAATTAGAGTATACCAACTCACCATAATTTTGGCGACTCAGTTGCACTTATGAGTTGAATCCGCTAATCCTTTTTGGAATAAAAAAGACGGTCTATGTCAAGCACCATACAAAAAAATATTAAAAAGAGTTAAATTGCCTTATTTAGACTGATTTCCTCCTTGAACCATTATACCCCTGTTTGTATAATCATCCATGTATGTGGAATTCAAATTTATTACCATTACACACTATGCAACCTCCAAAGCTCCGATTCAGGAGATTCTGCTGGTTCATTACTGGATGGTATCTTGTCCTCATGATCTCTGGCTTCGGCTTAGCAGGTGAATTGGTCACACTCGCTAATGTCGCTGATCCCGGACAGAACACTGCCGACGAGCCCATTGCGGATGTGTTTTCAGCCGAAAATGCGGCTCGTTATCTCGACACAGCGTCACTTCACTGGCAGAAGTCACATAATTGCGCGGCATGTCATGGGAATATGGGCTATCTATTTGCGCGGCCTGCCCTAAATTCGGTCTTGAAAGATTCAGGAGAGGTTCGTGGTCTATTCGAAGAGTATGTCACCAAACGGTGGAAGGAGCGGCCCCCACGAGATGTGCAAGAAACCGTGGTTGTCGCTTCCGGACTTGCCTTCAATGATTTGCAGACCACGGGCCGGTTGCACCCGATTACACGCCAGGCTCTCCGGGTGATGTGGGACTTCCAGCGAGAAGATGGAGGTTGGACCTGGCGCAATGACAGTTATCCACCGACAGAATCCGACGAGCACTACGGCGTCACACTCGCAGCTCTGATCACGGGAATTGCCCCGGATCGATATATCGAGACGAAAGAAGCACACCGAGGCCTTGAGAAAATACGTATGTTCTTGAAGAATAACCCGCCGTTGTCGCTACATCATCGGGCGATGATTGCCTGGGCATCATGTTATGTCAACGATTTGATCTACGATCAACAGCGAGCAAAGACACTCGACGAGTTGCTTACACTTCAACGTTCCGATGGTGGATGGTCCACGCCCGGTCTGTTGGCGGACTGGAAGGACCTCAAGCGATTGGACGGCAAACCACACGATACAAAGACCAGCGACGCCTACGCCACCGGTTTCACTATCATTGTTGCCCGGGAATTGGGCGTGTCGAGCAATGATCCACGGCTGCGTCGCGGCATCGACTGGTTGTTGAGTAACCAGCGAGTCAGTGGAAAGTGGTTTTGTCGTTCACCCGCCAAGGACAGCCGACATTACTTCTCCAGTTTCGGCAGTGCCTTTGCCATCCTGGCACTTCAATCGTGTGATAGGCTTCCCGGCTGGCCGCTATCGAAGAAGTCGAGACATTTTTCACCTCCCTGACAGACTTACCCAATGCTCGCCACTGTCAAGAGAACTCGATACAGATAACAAAGGCCGTTATGCTTGTTGATGCAACAAGGTCTGCCAGCCACATTACACCATAGCCAAACCACCGCTTGAGAAATTCGTCCAGCCGATTATAGCGCTCGACCGCGCATAAAGCACCCCAAAATGGCCTCATTTTCGCGAGTTAAGAGCTACAACCACTATACAACTCTACAACCTGTTATCTCCAAATTCGAAAAAATTCCTATTCTATAAATGTCGTATTTCCAAAGTTTTATAAAAATCACAAAAATTGGTAATGTTTTCAATGGCCGATGCAATCTCTTGGGCAATAGCCAGCTCAAACAGCCCACCCCGACCCGCACCTGCCGGGAGGCGGTTTAGTGGGGACAGGGACCCGGAAAAGTAGCTTTGACTTCGGTGATGTTTTTTCCGACGCGGGATATGAATCTTGTTCGGTCGGCCAATTCCATCTATAATTGAACTTCTGCAAAATCGTGCTGTGAACGATCTTAATAAGTCGCCTTCACAACGTCGATGACGAACTTCTGGGTCGCTGCGCCAACGTGCTCAGCCTCCGTAGAAAGCACCTTCTCCCCACCCCATCGGAGTACCGCCTCGTCGAGCTTCCGCACCTGGCGATCAATGGTGACGGTGACCGCCACGTCGGTACTGCCCGCCACATCCGGTGTGCCCGAGAGCACGCCAGTCGCTTCGTCGATCCTGAGCCACGCCGGCCCCTGAGCAAGTGTGAATAGGGGCTTCTCAATGTCGAAGTAGCCGCTTGTCTGCAGGCCATCCACCATCCGCGAGCTGAGGTTACCCAGAGATCGATTGGCACGCATCTGATAACGGTACTCGGTGCCAACCCGGGCGGTCACTACCGGCTTACTGTAGATAACGGGCCGTGGAGCCACGGCATAGTCGGATGGTCCACTGCGCTTGCCAAGTTCGTCGATCGCCACCACGCGGTAGTAAGTTTTGTTAGCGGCGGATAGGTCCACCTCACCACCAAGCACCGCCAGTTCTGTTGCCGTGGTCTCAGCGATAAAGTTAGCAGGAAACCACGGATTCCAGTCAGCCATCTCATCCTTGGTCACGCCCACGACGCTCTGGTGCCTCTGGTCGGAGATCGTGAAGCCTTTCTCGTCGCTGCCGTAGATCCGGTACTTTATCGGTGCACGGCCCACCGGATTGGCTTTCCAGCGGAGAATGCCCATACACCTCGTCTGGTCGTATTCTACGGTCACATCCAGCGGGTACGAAGGGCTGCGGACGGTGAAGCTCCAGGTCTTGCTCCAGGGTCCCCACACGCCCTTGTCGTCCTGGGCCCGCACGTGCCAGTAGTACATGCGGGCCGGCGTCAGCAGGCCCGGCTGGAGCAAGGTATACTGGGCCTTGACCGTGATTCTCTCCTTGCCGGTGGTCTTGTCCTTTTCCTTAACAGCGTTGGCGGTCCGTGAGATGAGCTTGTAGAAGCTCATCGAGAGTGGCCACTTCATGTCGGCGCGGGCGGACAGTTCAAAATGATAGTCTGCAATTGCATCACCGTCGGGATCGCTCGAATCTGTCCACTGAAAGACGACGCCCGTACCGTTCGCCTCGTTACCGTCGGGTGGCCAGACATCGCCGACCGGCGCCGATGGCGGTCTTGAGGCTGACCGCTCGACCCAGTTGTGAGTGATCCGCACCTTGCGGTCCCCTGCGGACTGGTCGCAGTACGTGAAAACGTTCTCACCTACGACCATTTCCGGCAGCGCCAAGGGAGCCATCTGCACGTCATTGATGATCGCCAAGCGCCGAAGCCGAGATGGTCCTTCCAACTGGCACTTGAGCTGGTACTCGTAGCAAGCCGGACCGACAACCGGAAAGAACTTATCAAGGTTGTCTTTCGCGGGCCTCCAGGTCTTGCCATCCTGGCAAATGAAGAACCGGGCCCCCGCACCCTCCACATCGAGCCGGCCTCCCACGAAGATGTACGGGCTGCGCATCGACCAGACGATAGTGCCGGTCTTGCCCTCGTCGGCAGCCAGACCATCCGGCTTCATCGTGATATTTTCCATAACCACAGCCCCTTTACGCCACACGGCCTTGGAGAAATCCGGACGATACTCCCACAGGCCATTGTAGATCGCGTCTTCGTACGTGGGAGTCACTTGCAGCATCCCATGATACTTGAGCGGGTGGAGTTGCCCCCAACGCCAAGTGAGCGCCTCGCCGGGGCGCAGGACCATGTTCATCGTGGTATCGGACTTGCCGGAGCGCTCGCCCGTGACCGGTCCCTCGAAGAAGTACATCGAGCACATTTCCGGATCAGACCACCAGGTATCCGGAAACAGGATTCCCTTGGAGTGAGTCCGCTTGATTAAGTCGTGGTCACGCACGATATCCTGTTCACTGGCCACGGTCTGGTTGTCCCGCAGAAGATAGACGGAGTGCATGTCGCCATCATAGAAGTGCCAGCCACCGTCGTAGAAGGCTTGGGAGATGCAGTGGCCGAGGGCTCGTGCCGGCGCCACTTTAAGTCCGGCCTTGCGCCACAACGTGGCCAGGCAGATAGAGTCGTTGCCGCATGTGTTGTACCCATAGACATTGAAAACCTTCACAGGGTCGCCCAGCTCATTGTTGTCACCTGGGGAATGGTGACGATATCGGATTTCCTGGAACCAGAGGGCAAAGGCCTTGTCCGCGTCCGTCATGCCAGGCGAGACGGCGGAGGAAACGATTTCTTCGACGCTGCGGAAGTTGTTGTGGCCGTTGGAGAACCACGGGTTGACCACGTCGACGCCGCCGATGTTCTCCATCCGAACCGAGCAGTTAGATTCCCAGGTCCGGAGGAAAGCCCCTTCCCTCGCTATCCCACAACCCATGGGTGACCGGCAATTACGGCCATCCATCGTGCCGCCCTGGAAAACCGTATACTTGTGTGTCCCGCCGGTCAGGGCAGTGATTTGCTCGATGTGTGACTTAGCGGTATCGGTCGGGTGCGCATCGGTTGACCAGGTGTACCATGCATCGCCAGCAACGACGGGACTCGACGAATAAGGAGCTTCTGCAAGAGCCGCCGAAGCGGCGAGCAGGGTCAACACCCACACACAGGTCTTCAAGATATTTCCCCTTCTATTCTCACCCATCAGATCTCATTCTCGTTCTGCGTGCTGCGTGCTACGTTCTTCGTCCCGATTAACGCAGAACTCAGAACTCTGAACGCAGCACGAATCTTGTTCTGTTTGGCTCGATCCGTGGCAACCAGCACACGGGATGACCCGGTGGACACAGCAGTCGCGGTCAACAGGGCCTCTTCCAAGAACAAACGACGACTGAGACGTCTTGTGATCTTAGATTTCCAATATATCTTCATAAACAGTGCTCCTACAAGCTTTACTATGGTATTTTACCTGAATGGCCTGACCGTTTCAATACCTTGGTGACAAAGGAAGAATATTCATTGACCACAACGGTGTGATCAAGGGAAAAGATGTCCACGGGACAGCGCTGGAGAAACTAATTGACCAACTCGTCGACGTTGCGGAAGCGTCCCGGGAACAGTAGTTCACCGACCGAATGGCGTCGATGCTTCGTCGGGTCCTCAGGCACGAATCGTCGACTTTCTGCCGCCCGGACCGGGTCGTTCTCGGCCAACTAATGCGAAATGCCTTAATGCGAAATGCTTCAATGTGACATGGCATAGATCACAACATTGAAACCATCGGGTACGATTTCTGCTCCGAAAACTGACGAAAGTATTCCTTGTTTTCGCCTTCACGTTCCCATCCGTCTCCCAGATCGTTGTTGTGACAAAGGAGTGCCACCATGCGACCGCGGTCATCGAAGTAGGACCAGAAATGGGGGGACTCGTCCCCGCCTGACCGACCGTGCCAGTGTTCAAAGGTATAGCCCTCACGCCACATTCGAATGTCGACAACCTGTGGAAGCTCTTTCAAATCGTAGACCGTGTGGAATATTGCATGGTCCAGTGGCAGTTCCTTCGGTTCTCGATCCGGAAAGACGCCACGCATCTCGCCGAGGACGTTGGCCCATCCTTCCGGTGACCAGAAGTCGTCCATCATGACAAATCCTCCGTTCAGCAAATACCGTCGAAGTGCGGACTGCTCGGGACGACTGAGCGTCATCCGTTGCACACCGGCCATGTAGATAAACGGATAATTGAAGAGTTCCGGATCGGTAAGCCGTAAGACCTTGCCATCCGGGGCCACCCTCAGTGATGTCAATTGCTGGAGCCGAAACGAAAAGTTCAAGTCACCATCTGGATAGTCATTGTTCCAACGGTCCCACCAGCCAAACGGGCCATAGGCATCGTACTGAACACGCACGAACGTAAAGACATCTTCTTTGAACTCAGGTTGAATTTCCCACGTCGGGAACTCACTGCGCGACGGAATGCGTCGAGGTCGCCAACCCCGTTGACGATATCCGTCAGTGGAGCGATTCCGTGTTCCGGCCTTTTGCTCATCCGGCTGTCGGTCACGACTTTGGGCGATGGCCAACGTCACAGCCAGGCAGGCAGTGACGCAAAGTAATACTGTCGTTCTAATTCGCACTGGTTCTGATTGTTCCCCGACTACTGATATCTATATGTTGTATCCGGACTCAGTTTTATTTTATTACGCTCCTTAAACTTTATCCGGGACAACATAAGGAATGCGGTAAACCCGTGTCAGCATTGTATCTGCTTCAGGATCATTGGCAAACTTTTCGTAATCACCCATAAATTTCAACATACGGCCAAGACGATAAGAGATATTGGCCAGGTGAGGAAGTGTAGTTGAATAAAAGCCTTCATTGATATCGCTGTGAAGGTCCTCGTCCTTACCAGAGCGTATTGCATCAATAAAATTGCTCCAATGATTACCATCTCTGCGTCTTCCACCTTCTTTTGAACCAGCAAAAGGTTCTCTTTCCCGTCCACGGAATGCTTTCCATGTAGATCCACTAATTTCGAGCCATCCTTCAGTGCCATAGAAAATATTTCCGACTTCCTGACCTCGGCTTCCTTCATGATTGGTATATCGTCCCCGGGTTTCAAACTCAAGCATTTTCCCATCCCTGTATTTAAATATGGCGGTTTGCGTATTTGGAGTTTCCTGCGAAGTCTTATCACGGCCATAGGTTTCTACTCCGCCATACACCATAACCCCGGGAGTCCGGGTTTCCAATGGACCTTCCTCCTGATGTAATCCGTAAATACCACCGGCAGAATATACTGAAACAGGGTGTTCGTTTTTATTCATTCCCCAACGGGCAAGATCGAGTTGGTGTGGTCCCGTGTTTCCAGTATCCCCATTTCCGGTATCCCAATACCAGTGCCAACAATAATGACTCCGTTTTTCGTTATAAGGGCGATAAGGAGCAGGTCCTAACCAACGGTCATAATGGAATGTGGCAGGTGGCAGACTATCTTTGGCAATGCCATATGAATCGCGAGCTTTGAAGCAAAGGGCACGAGCCATGAAAATATCGCCGATACCACCATCATGCAGAAATTTAATCGCTTCTATCACATTGTTAGACGAACGGTTATTTAATCCTACCTGAACTCTTAAATTATACTTGCGGGCAGCCTCAACCATTTTCCGTCCTTCCCAAATATTATGGGAAGCCGGTTTTTCAACATAAACATGTTTACCTGCCTGACAAGCCCAGATGGTTGCCAGTGCGTGCCAATGATTCGGTGTAACGATTGACACGGCATGGATATCCTTGTCATCTAATACTTTATGTATATCCCATTCTGTCAATGGCTTCACCCCGGTCTTTTGAGTTACGATTTTCGAAGCTGGTTCAAATAGCAGTTCATCTGTGTCGCAGAGGGTCTTCACAACTACATTATGGCTATCTTTCAGTCCACAATAGCTATTGATGTGCACAGTACCCTGGTTACGGATACCAATAACTGCCAAATTGATGCGTTCATTTGCACCAATGATTGAAGCATATGATTTAGCACTGAACCCAATGCCCCCAATGGCTATTCCGGCAGTCCCAATTACGCTTTTCTTAATAAATTCTCTTCTTTTTATAAATTCTCTTCTTTTTGTCATTTTATTAGCCTCTCGGAATTAACTGTTAACTGTTAGGAAATTTGATTTCCACCAACAGGAGTGATTATACCGCCTGAGTGGATATTAATTCAAGTAGGAAATGAGCTGTCCTACGCAAGAATCAATATGAAGGCAAAAGCGTTTGAGTTACGAATAGATGTACAAAAAATAGCCTCATTTTCGCGAGTTGTAAAATGCCAAAATTCTTTGAAAAGTCACCTCTTTCAGGAGCTGGAAAACACCCTGATTTTCAGGTGACATCGTGTCTCCAGAATGTCTCCACAAATGTTAATTTTGCCGATATCAAGTCCGAATAAATGTCAATTTTTTGCGAAAATACAAATATTTCTTGAGAATTTTTCATTTTTTTCGGATTAAGTATACGATGCTTTAACTTTGATCAGAAAACGCAGATTTTGCGCGCATGGATTCAATATACGTTTCGATATGCCTGTTATCATCTCTGCTGGCGGATATATATTGATAGTCAAAAAGCCGGCCGTGCCTGCCGAGATAATTTTTTAGCCTTTATGAAGGCAATCTGAGTAATTCCGGCGAAAGCTTAGAACTGAGTATGCCCGGCGACATTGACAAGGAGGGCGTGCGTCACTACATCCGTGTCGATAGGATCAATTATAGTGACGGAGCGCATCCTGAGAACTGTCCCAGATTGCTGGATCTTTGACTGGTCGAACGAACGGCTTCGGCCAACTGCTGACGCGAAGAATCCTCACTAATTATAGCAACGATCCCGACAACTGGATCGCTTCTGCCCTCTCTCTCGGTGAATAAAAAGGCCCACAGATTGAGGCGACTCCTATTGCGGGGACCAGATGCGGAATTGGCCGCTGCAGTGGAGCATACCCAGCAGATACAACATGCCGTCGTAGTAACGATATCGTCCTGATGGGATCGATGTATTCCAGAATGCCTCGACAAACTGTTTTGCACGGCCATGAGTTGCCGCGAGACTGGCCACGGCATTCATGGCCACCAATCCGGCCGAATGCGCGCCGCCGACGAAGGTGCCATCGAGTGTGAAATGGCTCTTGTAATCGGACATGCCTTGAGACTCGAAAAACGCCTGGAGGCGATCACTGAGTTGCCGTTCTCTGATGTCCCTGGCCCACCAGGCCCAGTCCATCGACCAATTCATGGCCGTGCGCCAGGCGTCGACCTGAAAATTTATGGACCGCGGATTCCAGGGGCTCGCCCAGGGCGTGGCGTCGAAATTGGCATAATCCGGAGCCAGGCCCGTGGCCGGATGTGTTACACGCTGAAAGAAATCGCGACTCGCACGGGCGGCCTGTGCCCAGAAGGGCCGATCCCCCTCGGGACCCCACAACGCCCACAGCTCATAGAACGCAGGCAGGTGATAAGATGGGTCGGTGTGGTCACTGTTGTCGATGTCCGGGGTGAATCGAACCATCTTATGTTCCGGCTCAAAAAGGTCACCGGCCGTGCGAGGACCAATGACTGTGGGGCCGGTAATGAGCTTGCGGTGCCTCATGTCCGTTAGGAGCCGGTTTGCCTCGGCTTGGTAGTTATAGATGCCCGTACCGTTGCCCCAGCGCCCTGATGCAAAGTATAGCGCCATGGCGAAATACTCTTCGCCGTCAGGGGCGGGCATTTCGTCGTTTGGTTTACCGTTGGTTTTCACCGACCAGGAGAAGTAGCCGTAGCCCGGGCGCTTGGGATTATCGTGACACATGTATGTCTTGGCCCAGTTCCAGATCGCATCGAACTCGGCCTTCTTGTCCAACTGGACTGCGATCATCATACCATAGGACATGCCTTCAGAACGCACGTCTTTATTGTTAATATCACATATATAGGCGAGCGCCCCGCTTGCGTTGGTACCTGCGGGGAAATAAACCGCCTGTGTGTTTAGATCGCCGTGGAACAACTGCTCAAAGGCACAGTCGATTTTTGCAGTCACCTCCTGGGGTGAGTGCCCGGTCTCGACAAACAAGTTACGGTACTTGCCGGTGGCGAAGGCACCTGCACCTTCGGAGGGATTTGTCATCGGGCGGATCGTCTCGCCGCCAGCCGCTGAAATCAAAACTATCATGAGAACGCACGCGGGCCCAATGTTTGTCATGGAAATGTTTCTACTCTGCATAATGCGCACTCCTTCATTGATTAACGGCTGTTATTGCGGCGTCCAGATGCGGAACTGGCCGCTGCAGTGAAGCAGGCTCATGAGATACAATAATCCGTCATAGTAGCGGTATCGCCCCGAGGGGATCTCGACATTCCACAGGGCTTCGATAAACTTTCGTGCACGCGGGCCATTCGCGGCTGCCAGAGAGGCGACAGCATTGGTGCTCACCAGACCAGTCGAATGCGCCTTGCCTAAAGGGGTTCCGTCAAGCTCGTATTGGTCTACGTAAGTATCCATCCCCTGGGACTCGAAAAACGCCTGAATTCGGTCGCTCAAGTTCCTTTCTCGCGGGTCTTTGGCCCACCAAGACCAATCCACGGCCCAATTGCCGGCCGTGCGCCACGCATCGTGCCGAAACGCATCGCTCCTGCCGAAGGACTTAAATGGCGTGCCGTCGAAATTGGCGTAATTGGGAGCCAGGCCCGTTTGGGGATTCGCCGTTCGCTGAAAGAAATCACGGCTGACCGTAGCGGCACGATACCAGAAGGATCGATCCTCCTTCGGTCCCCATCGCGCCCACAATTCGTAGAACGCTGGTAGATGGTAAGATGGATCGGTCATGTGGTTCCGCCTGGAATCGGGCGAGAAAAGGATCATGGCGTGTTCGATATTGACCTCCTTGCCCACGGTTTGCTCTCTGGCGAACCGGCCCTTGACCATTCCCGTAATCGGCTTGCGGTGCACCATATGGGTCAGGAGTTTATCCGCTTGGGCTTTGTAATTGTAAATGCCTGTTCCGTTGCCCCATCGCCCTGCGGCGAAGTACAGCGCCATAGCGTAATACTCTTCTCCGTCCGGCGCAGGCAATTCACTCATGGCGGTGCCGTCGTGGCGCATTTGCCACGAGAAGAAGCCATATGTGGGATGCGTGGGATCGTCATGATACATATAGGTCATGGACCAATTCCACAGGGCATCGAACTCGGCCTTCTTGTTCAGTTGTACGGCGATCATCATTCCATAGGACATGCCTTCCGAGCGCACGTCGTTATGATTGATGTCAGGCATATATGCCATCGGTCCATTGGCATTGGAGCCGGCAGGGTAATAGAGCGTCTGCGTGTTCGGGTCGCCGCGGAAGAGCTGTTGGTAAGCCCTGTTGATTTTCGCGGCCACTTCCTCTTGGGAGTGCCCGGCCTCAACGAACAGATTGTGGTACGTGCCGGTGGCGAAGGCGCCTGAACCATCGATACCACTCTTAACCGGGCCGACCTTGGTCATAGCCGAGCCGCCGGTGGAGTAGCTTTCAGGCGGACCCAGATAACTCGGCTTGACACCGCCCGTATCCACGACAATTTTCTGCAGTACAATACCCGGATCTACCATCCAGAATTTTAGAACATGCTCACCTGGCTTTTCGAGTAGATGTTCAGAAGTCATCACTTTAATATTCTCTCCTACCGCCTTATTCCAGGCCGGAGGGTACTTCCAGTCGGGAATTGTATCCTTTTCATGGATGTTGATAATCTGCGGCGTCTGGTCATCGAACGAAACAGCATATCGCAACCCTTGAGTATTATGAAAGTTCTGGGTAGGGGATAGATACACGTTAATTTTGACTTTGCCGCTGTCAAAAAGGTGCAAACAGTATTCTAAACGAGGGCTATTTCCTCCAGGTGCCTGACTTTTTGCGGTTACCGGGACGGGTGTTATCCCGGAAAGTGTTCGACCTAAATTCGGAATATGCAGCCATTTGATGGGTTCTGCATTAATCGCTTTAGTGTAATGTGCGGCCTCAATGGAAACGTATCCGTTACTCTCGACAAAACCTCTTACCTGATTCCGTTCTGACCTTGCAGGATTGTTGATGACAGCCTGAACAACAACGCTGCTTCCATTGGGTCCGGTGACCGTAATCGGGACACGATGTGTTCCGTTCGGGGCCTGCTGGAAGTCTACGCTTACCCACACTCGCTGTTCTTTATCGACTTTTTCCCGATGGGGCCTGACATGTAGCCACGATTCTCCTGATTCAATTTCATAACTAAAAGGCATCTGTCCGCGATTGAATACTTCTATATAGTATTTCTGCTGATTAAAGGGATCGAATTCAGGCAAGACTGCTTCGGTCTTTTCCATCGGCCACCACCTGTCAGAGCCTTCGATGGACACGCCCATATCCGCTACAGCAGGTATTTCAATCTCGTCCACTTTGGGCATGACATCCTTTTCCGGCTGCTGCCAGTATGTGTAACTGATATGCGTTTGATCCATCATATGGTTCCATTTGCCGCCTGCCATGACCTTGTTGTAATAGTGAGAAATCTCTTTATCTTTAGCAAATAATTCTCTGGCTCTTTCTGCCATATCATTAGTAGCGGCACGTCCTTGTTTTGTATAGAGGTAATTCTTTCCAACGGTCACACGAAGTTCGTTTAAGTTAGCACAAGCTGTCACGGGATGCAGTACAAGCTGATAATAGGCATCTTTGTATTCGGAAGGCATGGCCTTGTTAATCCGCTCGGCTTCTTCCGCCAATTTGTTGTAATCGGACACAACCCTTTCCGCTTCGCGGTAGTTTATCAGGCTGTAGGTATCTGAAGCCAGCATCTCAGGTTTCCGGCGGCTATTATACTTAGTATATTTGGAGAGGATCTCGGCGATGGCTGAAGCGTGTTCAGGGCCAAATTGTTGCTCCGCCCATAAGCGCGTATATTCAGGTAAACGCTCCGCCGCCCACTGAGCAGGTTTCCACGCATAATCCAGGAAAAATTCGATGGGAAATTCCATGGGCTTGAGGTCACCGACGTTCACAAGCCAGATTCGATCAACCCCGTGACGATACGCCAGGTGCATCTGCTCCCATACGCGGGCTATTGGGCTCGTATTAAGCCACTTATAGTTTCTGGGGCCACCGACAAAGTCATAATGATAGTAAATACCATATCCCCCGGCCCGCGGAGGATCCTCAGGTTTTGGTAACCTGCGGAGATTTCCCCAGTTGTCATCGCACAACAATAAGGTGACATCTTCCGGCACCCCCATACCTTTGTCGTAGTAATCCTGGACTTCCTTGTATAAAGCCCATAATTGTGGGATCGTGGTTACATCTTTGCCCATGACGTCGGCGAGGATTTTGCGCTGATCAGCCACAATCCTCTCTAATAAAACGATGTTCGTGCTTTCACTCATAGCTTTGTCACCATCTCCACGCATGGCCAGGGTGACAATGCTTTCATTCGAGCCCATTCGTTGAATGCCTTCCGTCCAGAATTGTCGCAGTTTCTCAGCGTTGGTCTCGTAGTTCCACGCACCTCCATTGATTTTTTTCCACTCGGCATGGGCGCGCATCATCGGCTCATGGTGAGTAGTGCCCATTACGATGCCGTATTCATCGACCAATTTCGGGTTGAGCGGGTCGTCGCTGTTGAAACTTGCCCACCACATAGCAGGCCAAAGGTAGTTGCCCTTCATCCGCAGGATCAGCTCAAAAACCTTCTCATAAAACTCGTGGTTGAATCCGCCGTAGTTTTCCACGGCCCAGCGCCCCAACGCCGGCTCTTCATCGTTTAGAAAAATTCCCCTGTATTTAACCGCCGGTGGCCCCTCCACATAGCGACCCGCTTTCACGAACAGAGCCTCGTAATGTTTGACCGGCACATCGGCCCACCAATACCACGGAGAGACTCCGATCTGCCCGGACAAGTCATAGACGCCGTAGATGGTTCCTCTTTTGTCACTGCCGGCAATAACTAATCCGCTGGCGACGCCGGGCAAAGGTTCCTGCACAACTTCAATGAGAAACGATTCCCACTTGCCGGTGATCTGCGTCGCGTCGATTTTGCGATCTCGGATCAATCCGTCAATAATGGGGCTTTTTCCGATCGTACCCACAATGACCGCGTTTGTCCCAAGGCCGGTTTGTTCGTGCGAGACTATAGGATTGCGGTTCGTAACGTGCTTAATGTCGGCCTGCAAGTCCTTGACCGCGCGCACAACGCCAGCGTGATCCTGCGAATCAACGTAAAGCGTCGCGAGACGGTTCTTTTGTGCCAGGCAGAAACTGCCTTGGCTGTTGAAAAAATCCACGTATCGTGTCTGACCAACGGCCAAGACAACACCGGGACACAAAAAGATCAAGTCAATGATTACCAGAATTTTAAGGATTGATTTCATCATCTCATCTCGATTTTAAATTCAACTTGGCTTTCGTCATTACTTAGACGATTCGGCTGTCCTTTCTACCTCTTGACTCACATGAAGATATCTTTGGGCGAACGTCAGGAACGTAGGCCAGTTCGGACCGGGAGTATGCCCGCCACTATGTTGGCGGAAGGCCACCTCTCCATTAATCAGTGTGGTTTCTATCGGGGGGAATTCTGTGGTCCCCATATCCTTCTTGTCCAGGAGCCTATAGACCGGCCCTGCGCCAACCGCGGCCAGGAACATGCCCTTTGCGTCCACCCATGCATCACCATTATTCGAGCCGCCGCTGATGAACACAGGACGCGGGGCACACAGGGCGACCAGCTCATGAGCGTCAATAGGCAAATCGTTCCAGGTCAAGGGCCCTGCGTACTTGAGGAAGTTGCCGGCCATCCAGTGGTATTCGCCCGGTCCGGCGACATTTTCCACTATCTCGCCCCAATCACGGCGGAAAAGACTGACGCCCCCTGCGCCGGAGGAGCTGACATAGGCGATCGCGAAACGTTGGTCATACGCCATAGCAACGATTGTTGCCTTGCCATAGCGTGAGTGACCCTCAAGCCCGACTTGCTTAGCATCCACAGATTTGTCGGTCTCAAAATAATCCAGGGCACGGCTGGCGCCCCAGGCCCAAGCACGCAAGGCGCCCCAGTCATCGGCCTTGCGGGGCCGGCCCTTGTTGCACAGGCCGATGATGCCCTGGTTCAGCCCTGCGCCGTTGTCGGCCTGAATACTGTTGGGAAGGATGACGGCATAGCCCCAGTCCCTGGCGAGCACTTGTTGCTGCCAAGTCGGTCCGCCGCCGCGTCCGCCCCTGGCAAAGCGGCCGCCAAAACCAAACTCCATGATCACCGGCACCGGACCGGTTGCATCTGCCGGGGTGGTCAATGTCACCTGAATATCAACGGATATGGCCGGATACGATGAATTGTCAACGTGACCCACGAGTTGTTTCGTGATGACCGGCACATCGCCGTTCTTTTCATGAGTGGTGCTGAACACTTCCCAGGTCACCTTGGGGGTGTCCTTGGGAACTCGTCCGTAGATTTCCCTGTTAAAGTCCTCTAAAATCTCCGGACGTCTTTGATTCCACCACATCTGGGCTGTCGTGACCTTCTGTCTGTTCTTCAATACCAACGGGTCCGGCAGATTCGGATAGGGATTGGCCTCGGCTTCATCATAATTGGCGTAATTGGCCGCTTGAGGGTTCATGCCATTGCGACCGGGTCGTAGTGACGTGATACCCAGCAGATCCATCATTCTCTGATGATCTTCAGCAGACAAACGTCGCATCTGGGCCCGTGAATTTCTCGCCGGGCGCTGCGGCACCTGAGCTAAGGCATTATGACTTAAAAGAAGAATCAGTGATACACAAATAGCTCGAATCTTTATCATCTTATCCATGGTGTAGCTCCTTGATGTATTCCATCGCAAAGCGAGGACTTATTTGCGCTTCTTGATCTTTGATTCATTTGACAGTCAAGACCACCTTCTGTAAATCCTCATCCCGTGATGAATTACCGACCATAATCACGAACTCACCCGGTTCGACACCATAGTTCATATCAATATCGTAGAAGGCCAGATGCTCCGGAGTGATATCCAGGCTCACGGTCTCGGTCTGGCCGGGTTTAAACGTGATCCGTTGAAAGCCCTTCAATTCCTTGACCGGACGAGTGACAGAGCTTATGCAGTCGCGAATATACATCTGCACCACTTCATCGCCGGCAACCTTGCCTGTGTTGGTGACATCGACGAGGACTCGCGTGGATTCATCCGACTTTATAGTCTTCTTCTCAAGCCGAGGTTTGCCGAACGTGAACTGTGTATAGCTTAGGCCGAAGCCGAATGGGTACAGGGGACTTACATCATCAAAGAGATACCCGCGACGAGCGGATGGTTTGTAATTGTAGTAGGCGGGAACGTGGCCGACTGAACGCGGAATGGTGATCGGCAACTTGCCGCCGGGATTGATATCTCCGAAAAGTACTTCCGCAACCGCCTGGCCTGTTTCCTGGCCAAGGTACCAGCACTCAAATATCGCAGGAACTTTCTCCGTGAGATTACGGATGGACAGAGGCCGGCCGTTGAATAGAAGAGCAATCACGGGCTTTCCCGTGGCAACGATTGTATCGACCAGCTCATCCTGCAGGCCGACCATATCGAGATTTGCGCGGTCACCCATGTGGTTTCTCTCCCATGCCTCGCGCGAGGTTTGCTCATTGCCACCGATTGCCAGGACGATGCAATCCGCCTTTTGAGCAACTTTGACGGCCTCGGCAATGCTCTTACGGTCCTCTTCGGAATCGCTTGGGACGACCTCATCAGCCTGCCAGGACCCGCCTATAGTGATTTTACACCCTTCGTGATATATGACTTGGACGGAATCGCCCACGCGTTCGCGAATGCCCTGCAATACGGTGGAGCAATGCTTTGGCCTGCTGCTGTATCCGCCGAGCAGTTCGCGGTCTGCGTTGGGACCAATCACGGCGAGAGTCTTGATTTTTCTCACATCGAGAGGCGCGATAGCGTTATCATTTTTCAGAAGTGTGATAGTCTCACGGGCGGCTTGTAAAGCGAGCTGACGATTGGTGTCATTGCCTACAGTCTTCTCAGCGATATCAGGGTCCACGTAGGGATCGTCGAACAATCCGAGTCTGAATTTCCATTCAAGCATAGGTGCAACCAGCTCATCGATCAGTGATTCCTGGAGCGTACCTTCTTCGACCATTTCAGTGAGATGGGCATAACAATCGACATCGGGTAATTCGATATTGACACCTGCTTGAACTGCAAGTGCAGCGGCGGCCTTGCCGTCCTTGGCAAGGAACTGGCCGAAGAAGCCGGGACGTTCGTTCAACTCGCGAACAGCGAAGTAATCCGACACGACGAATCCCTTGAAGCCCCACTCACCACGCAGGACGTCACGCAAGAGCCATTTATTGGCGTGGGAAGGGACGCCGTCAATCTCATTGTACGAGGCCATGACGCTGATGGCACCACCTTCCTGAACGGCCTTTCTAAAGGGATAGAGGAAGATTTCGCAGAGTATTCGCACCGAAACGTTGGCTGGTGCACAGTTTGTGCCAGATTCCGGCTGGCCATGAGCCGCAAAATGCTTGAGTGTTGCGATGACATGCTTCTTGTCCGTGAATGTGGCATCTCCCTGGAAGCCCTGAACTGCGGCGATACCCATACGCGATACCAGGTACGGATCTTCACCATAGGTTTCCTCGACGCGGCCCCAGCGCGGCTCGCGCGCGACATCGACCACCGGTGTCAGCGCCTGGTGTGTCCCTCGCGCACGGGCTTCTTCGGCAGTCATCTCGAAGAGTCGGCGGACGAGACCGGGATTAAATGTGGCACCAAGGCCGATGGGCTGCGAGAAGCTGGTGGCGTCAATGGCGGCTTGGCCGTGCAGGCATTCTTCGTGAAAGATGACCGGAATACCCAGCCGGCTGTTTTCCATAAAGAATTTCTGAATGGCGTTAGTCAGCTCAGCCATTTCTCGGGCATTCTTTCCCGCTCCGGCATCGCTGGGCCGGCCGACCTGTCCCAGGCCGTGACCGTGCCCGAAATGTTCTTTGGCCTTTTCAAAGTCAAAGTCACCTTTCTCGTCTACCAATGTCTTGTCCTTATCCTGCCATACACAGAGCATCTGGGCGACTTTCTCTTCCAGCGTCATTTGGGAAAGAATGTCTTGGACTCGCTTTGCGACCGGCAATTCCGGATTCAGGTAGGCTGATTTGTTACTGTCATTACGGTTCACAATGATAGTTCTCCTACGTCCCCTCACAAAGGGTCTAATCGTTTTTAGCTTCTTTACGGCGTTCGACCAGTTCAGTCTCAACCTGCATCATCATATGTTTTTTCAATGGATAAAAGAACATAATGACCATGCCAATTACAGCGAAAATAGAGGGGTAAACACTCATGACCATACGTATACCCAACAATCCTTTAGCAGTTTGCTCAATATTAGGCTGATAACCATAAGCTGCCAGTATCCATGCATTAGCTGTAGCTCCCAGGGCTATCCCAAGCTTTAGCGCGAAAAGCGAGGCAGACATCACAAGCCCTGTAGCGCGACGTCCCTTTTTCCACTCTGAATAATCTGCCGTATCCGTATAGATGGCCCACTGTAGTACGGACACGGGTCCTACGGCAAACGATGTAATAAGCTGGAGAATAAGCATAAGAACGATGCTTTGTGGGCCTAAGAAAATGAAGAGCCCTGAAGTTATACCGGCAATACCCAAAAAGGTTGCATAAGTTAGTGATTTGCCGAAGATTTTACTAATACGTGGTGTTAGGATGGCTCCGATTATCGTAAAGGCGGTCCCCGACATTGTGAATACAGAAAACAGCTTTAAATAGGATAAACTAAAGGCTTTTCCAAACAATGTCATTTGTTGATCTTGTACAAAATACTTGAAATAGTACATCGTACTTCCACCTCGCATACAAAGGAATATGAGCTGGAAGATGGTGGCGGCGCCTATCAATAACCAGGGCTTATTGGAAATCAAATCAGTAAGATCCTGCTTAAATGAGGTTTTTTGTCCCTTTGGAGGTTGAACACGCTCTTTGCACGAAAAGAAAGCAACCACAAACAGAACAACCGCTAATCCGGAAATAATGGTATAAGCCAATTGCCAGCTCTTTGCCGGATTAACTGCATCTTCGGTCATTGTTGGGATGAAATATTGAATGAAGAACAGCGCTATAAAAGCCGCCACGAATCGGAAAGAGGATACCGAGGTTCGTTCATGAGAATTTGGTGTTATTACACCCATTATCGCTGAATATGGCACATTAATAGCCGTATAGGCCATCATCAGTAATGTATATGTGATATAAGCGTATATAAGCTTACCGGCGGAGCTTAATTCGGGCGTGGTAAAGGTTAATACTCCAAGTACACCGAATGGTATAGCACCCCAAATTAAATAAGGTCGAAATTTTCCCCATCGAGTGCTGGTACGGTCGGCAATCATACCCATCATGGGATCATTGACAGCATCCCAGATTTTGGTAATCAAAAACATAGTCCCCGCTGCTTTGGCAGTAATGCCGAACACATCGGTGTAAAATATAAGTATGTAATATATGAAAGTTTGAAAAAACAGATTTGATGCCGTATCACCCACACTATAGCCGACTTTCTCCTTGATGGAGATCTTTTGCTGTTCTGGATTCATTCGTGACTCCTTTAGTTTAATGATTAAGAATAGTTATATGCATTAAAGATCATTATTTCAATTATATTAAACATGTATGTTTTCAGCAAGAATGAGACAAAACAACCTTTGATTTAGGAGACAATTTCAGCTCCAACTGTCGTAATATTACTGTTATATTTTTTCCTTTCAAGAATAGGTTTTTTTTTAGCTCAATCCGCTTTGCCGAAAAACAAATATTTTTTGAAAATTTTCAACAAATTTCGGATTCAATGTACATCGCCAGTTGCTGAGTGGCTGTACCGAATGGTGGCAATGCAAGCAATGGGTTATTTCTATCCGCCCAAACTCGGTGGGAAACCGGTCGTTGAGAAATCTTAAAAGACCAAGGTCCTTTCAGAGCTATGTACGCGTTGTTTGAATTGGCTGGAAGGTATTATTAGTCCCTACCCCAATTCTGAGCTAAAACAGCGAAGTCTTTCAAATCTACATCACAATCGCCGTCAAGGTCGCCGATACATCCGGGCTGATTTGATTCGAGCCAGTATGCGGCCAGAACGCAAAGGTCATCGAAGTCCACATCGCCATCAGGCTCAAAGTCACCTGGAATGACATTAACTACGATTGACTGAATAAGCTCGATTCCTTCGCCTGTGCCGAGGTTACGGCTGTACTGTTTGTCTGTTGAGTTGTTCCAGTGTTCATGCGCGCCGAGACTTTCAAGGGGAGTTCCGTCATTTTCCGGGTCGTATATTGTTCCTGAAGGAGGATTGTTTGCCAGCGCTGCCTCATGCAGATAATCGTGAGCACCGGATATATGCGGATAGTCGCTCCATTCTGTGTACAAAAAGTCAAAGCATACCGAGTCAATCGCAACCTGGTCCATTGAAAGAAATATACTCGAAGGCCAGTCGTCATTGAAAGGTTCCATCTGCCATTTGGTCGGTTGAGAATCCCAGTTACTTCCTGCAAATAGTCCGTCGATTAGGCAAAGCAACGTCTTGCCGCCTAATTGCTGATGGCCCATCAAGTCAACAAGGCAGCGATAATTACCCATTCCTGGAATATTGCTTGGCAGGGTAGTGTGCATATTGTACCAGTTGCTGAAATTTGGTTGGTCCCCTGCGTCGGGATTCCTTATGAGTGAGCCGTAGTGATTTTTGGCGCATACGGTGATGCCACCTGCGTTGTGGCTTTTGAGAATAGGGAAATTTATGAGGTAATCGGCTTGTGCGAAGCAAATGGGTATATGATCTTCCTCAATGACACCCGCCCAGTGTTCTGAGTCCGGGTCACTCCAGTTAAACTCAACACTCGACCACTGCGACTGGGTTCGCCCTTTGCCACCGACTCTCGGGTAGTGTAAGATTCTTTCTGTAAATTTAAGTAAAGTAGTTTTATTTTCCCCCTTCGTAAGAAGGTGAGGGGGAAAATAAAACGGCCCAACATCAAAGGGTTGCAAAAGCGGGCCAAGTCGTTCCAA
>Ga0307378_10002052_pt1 | contig 31608 bp, 32 predicted proteins | sample UN1MG_FD_202238 | JGI IMG/M metagenome (GOLD analysis project Ga0307378, IMG submission 202238) | Soil microbial communities from Risofladan, Vaasa, Finland - UN-1 | ecosystem: Environmental > Terrestrial > Soil > Coastal area > Acid sulfate soil | place: Finland: Risofladan, Vaasa | collected... | reverse complement strand
AACCCACTTTATACCCCCTGTTCCAAAAAAGATATTTTCTTATAAAGAGTCACCATGGTCGGGCTTGTTCAACCTCCGGATAAGATCGTGGTTCGCTTCGCTCTCACAATCTATCCTTGTTCGTTAGTGTTCATAGGTATATCAGCTTCGGGCTTGGCTGTCCCTTTTTTTGACTTTAACTTTGCTCTTTCTTGTTGTTTCATCGACTTTTCAACTTGCTTATTTGCCTCTTTACCTGCCTCACTTTCAAGAAGCTCGCGCTTTATAATTTCCTGTGAAATAAGCTCCCTGATTTCGTCGGAATCGACTTTTATGCCTGCCTTAAGTTTACGTAACTCTCTGCGAACAGTATCGACAACAGGATCAGTTAACAGCAATGCGCCTATGGTATAACGATTCACAGATTGTTTATATTCATAAAAGTCATCTATTAAATCTTTTTGTACCCCACGTTTACACAATAAGAACAGAAGTTCTTGCTGATCACTTTTCCGTGGATTCATTTCTAAGAAATCAAAGGAAAATAGCAGTGCGTTTTGAACTTTTTCATCCAGGCTAACACGATGGATTTCCCAATTAATTCCGTTCGTAAGTACCACCCACTTAATACCCTCTCTTGAGGCATAATTTACTGCTTGCCTTAGATGGTTGTCTTTTAGGCTCAAACCGATAGCTTTAACTTCGAGTAAATATTCGATTCTTTTACCAGATTTAATTGCAAGATCACAATAGGTGCCTTGAATGCAGTACTCCCTTGTTATTTCTGAGTACTTATCAAATCCAAATATTTGTTCGAGCATGTCTGTAACAATTGTAACTGTGTCAGATTCATTGATGTCCCTTTCACGCGCTGAAGCTAGAACTTTCTTGAATTTTGGTACGGCGGTGCTTAAACGCTTAACTACAGGGGTTGGCACATTGCTCATAATTCCTACCTCCTTGATTTGGCATTTGATTTTTACACTAACGGCACAAATAACCGGAAACTTAAAGCAGAGCGACGCTTTAAACTGTCCGAGTTGATTTGCCTTGTTAGGTTCTTAATCATCAATTTTAATCACCGATATTTCCCAACCCTTATTTGTTACTTTGGTTTTTGCTCGCTGTTCCATTTTGGATGTGCGTATAAAATAATATTTATCGCCTTTCATTTGATCTAGCTTTGCAAGTGTATTTCTCATGCGTGTATCAATAACGCCTTGAGGCTTTTCCGATGTTGTAGCCTCCGCAGACACCACAATAGCACCATTAACAACGCCTCTTAAATCCGGCTCAAATGAGTCACCTGTTTGGCGTGGATTCCAGAACCAATGGATATTTTGTTGATCGTATCCATTATTACTTAGCCACACCATACCTTGGAGAATAAGATATTCGTGTTGTATTTGATTTAAATTCTCATACACGGATGTTCTAATGTTCCTAAGCTTCAACAAACCATCACTTAAGTCAGAAATATCATCTGACGCATGTTGCCTAATACTCAATATAAAGGCATTCATATCATACAAGACCTTATTCTTAGCTTCGGCTATATTCTCGACTCTTTCCATTTTATGAACCTAACATACGCCTGAGCAGCGGTTAGAAGAAGGCCGTAACTGTAAGGCCTTTACGAAAACCGCAATTTGCCTGCCGTCCGTTCCAGACGGTTATCTGGTTTCACGGTATTCCTATTTTAGATTGTATGTCTCAACCTTCAGCCAGATCTCGGTCAGTTTCTTTTCAGATATACCTAATTTCTTCGCAACTCTTTTCGTTATGATTTCTTCGTCTAAATCGGGGTTAGCCCATAATGCCTTATAATATGCATCATAAATTGCGAATTCTTGCTTTGTGGGCATATCGTCAGCAGATAAACTCCCGACTTTCGTCTTAATATCAAAGACATATTCATAGGAAGATCGGTCATTGATAGAGGCTATGCGGGGCGTTACTCCAGCCCAATTCCCATTCGGGCACCACTCCATTTTGCCAAAAGTATATGCACCTTCCGAATCTTCCTCTCTATCATATGCAAAGATAACAATTTCATCTATGTCGGGATTTTTTGTTATTGCCTGTTTGACCAGATGTTTCATTGAAGCTTTGAGTTCTTCTTTGGAAATATCGGAGGGCACAATTATTTTGTATTGTTTTCTGATATTCATCGGTAACGATCTTAACTGTGCACTGCTGTAAGCAGATAAGGGCTTCGTTAATGCCTTAATACTAAGATCTTCCGATTTAACGATACGGTATGGTTTTACTGATTTATTACTGCGACCATCTTGTGCAAAGCAGTGGCTTGCTATTAGGGTAAGAAGTACAGTTGTCAAAATAAGGATGTTTCTTCTAAAGTCCATAATTCCTCCTTTAATCATCAAACCAGATAACAAGTGATTATATGGATCTGGATATCACAATCTTTGTAATGTTATCCGTCAAAAAACGCAACTTCACGTCGCATTACAAATTAAGAATACCAAACGAAATTCGGACTTTCAAAACCTTTGATATGCTTGCCAACTGCGTAACTTGAGATTCAAATGATTCTAATGCAGATAGGGTTTGCATATCACAAATTTTAAAGTGTTTCAATTTGTTATACGTGAATAGCAGATATCAACGATGAATTCACCCTATCAGTAATCTATATCTTTAAAAATAATACTATTATTTTTTTCTCTTTTTAAAAGTTCCTCTGCAATCTCGTCACGTCTAATTTCAAGATCTTCGTAAATCTTATATTCTTGATATATCATGTAAGCAGCACGGCCACCTATAACCAGAAACACTCCGTTTAAAAAATTAATACCTCTTTCTAAAATCCCAACAATACCAGCCAGAAACAAAATTGCCCCCAGAACTAGAAACCAAAATTTCAATGTTGCTTCTTTAGACTTATTCAAGGAACGTAACAAAAAGTCTTTATGTTCAATTAATTCTTCAGTAGACCAATCAGAAAATTTTGAACTCATACATGTCTCCGATATTTAGGTCGTATTCAAGATTGCCAGTAGGAAAAAATCTTGTGATTTAAAGAAAATATTACTCGGTTTGTTTACTTGGTGGTAGCAGGCATCAAACGCCATAGTATTATTCACTATTCAAAGTGACCTCAGCCTCTTTTTTTCGCTACGACATTTTGCCAGTATATGTGAATTGGCAATTGCAATCTTTACATTTAAATGTAAAACGATCGACATTTTTCATAGGTTGGCCAACGCCAAGGGTTCGTCCAGATTCTAATTCGACCTTTCTACTTTTGCAATTTGGACAGACTTTCTCATTCGTAACCGATTGGTTTTCTTGGCTATTCATTTTACTCGCCTCCTTAAATCAATAAATTTTGATTCAAACAAGTGATTATACGAATCTGAATATAATCACCCTTGAATATTACCCGTCAAAATACGCGATTTCTTGTCGTACTACAAGAGTGCCAAACAAAATTCGGACTTTTCAAAACCTTTGATATCTTGCCATTGTATAACACACATAATTGAATAATTTTATTGAAGATATTTACTTGATATCGTAAGGTTTGTCAAATAGTTAGCTAAACCCTTATAACCCAAGAAGAGGAGGTAGCCCATGAAAGTATCACAAGCGGTAAAGTATTGTATGGAGTATCACAGGACAAATTCACAAAAAAAAATACCATCCGAGCATCTGACTTTGTCCTATCAAGATTCACCAGCCAATTTGGCAACAGAGAACTGGACTCCATAACGACTGATGAAGTCCTTTCTTTCCTTAATCAAATCACCGATGGGTGCAGACAGACAACCAAGCGTACCCGATATTCTCCGTTGTCATCATTTTTCAATTTAATAAAAAACACAGTTGATCCAAGTCTTCAAAATCCTTGCACTACTCCTATACTTAGAAAACTGTTTAGACCTGCCAAAATAGCTTCCTGGACTATTCTGGAAAAGGATGTTGTTGACGAAATTATTTTCAGAACGGTCAAACCAAGGAATCGTCTGATGCTGGAACTTATGGCACGTGGCGGGATGAGAATTGGAGAGGTACTGAAACTAACACCTAAAGACGTTGAAGATCGAAGACTGATTCTCAGGAGGCCCAAGAGCGGTAGAATTGCTGAAACCGTCTTTATCCCTAAAAAAGTTGCCGATAGGTTAAAAGAATATATCAAGGAGGAAGAAATCAGTCCTGAGCAGAGAATCTTCCCAATAACTTACCAGGGAGCCAGGATGGCAATACAAAAAGCAGGCAAGCTCGTAGGTATTCATTTAAGAGCTCACGACCTCAGAAGACACGCTGCAACCTATGCATCACGAGCAGGCACACCAATTGAGATTGTGAGCAAGGTAATCCTCAGGCACTCTAATCTATCAACAACTCAGAGATATTTGGGAAGAGTCAGTGATACTGAAGCTATGAGATGGATTGAAAATCTGTATGGGTAGTAAAAAATAAGATCAGGGTGGGGCGTACCGCTTCACCCTGATAAGGAAAGCATCTGTATAGATATGTTTTTGAAATCTTTTTGTAAATAGCCCGGGTTCGTGCAGAATAACGGAATCCGACGCCCTGAACACGTCCTTTAATAATTCCGCTAAAAGGCTTCGTACATCAGGTTAAAATCAGCTTAGAAAGCTCGTCAAGCTGATAAGGTTTGTATAATATTGGAAAAGATATTTTAAAATTCGGCTCTAAAAAACCGCTTGTAATAATGATTTTTTTATCGGCACAATACCGATTAAGAAATTTAATCCAGTAATCGCCACCGAGTATTTCCATCTTGTAATCTGTAATAATTACATCAATTTCATTATCAAGCATGATTTTTAATGCACCTACTCCTTCGGAAGCAACAAAAACAGTAAAGTCTTTTTGGACAAGATAATTCCTCAAAAGCAACCGGATAGAGTCTTCATCTTCGACTATTAAAACAACTGGCAGATCATTCTTCATTTATATCCCCTTAACAAATCAGTTCGTTTATTTTTGAAATTAAACCGTCAAAATCAATTGGCTCCGGGAAAAAAGCATCAGCACCTGAAAGTGTAGATATCTTGCCGATATGCACGTAAGTCAAACGGACAAGTTTGTTACAGATAGAATTTGTATATCACATTTTTAATTGAATTGTTAGGTTTTGAACTCTCTAAATTTTAATATTTTTACTGCTTTACCCGTAACTTCTTCCAATTTACCTATGACACGAATTTGATTTCTTTGCAGTCGATCACCCAGCCCTTTGACTTCACAAAAAAACCAATCTTGTTTGTCGGGTGAATATACAAACAGGTCAGGCAAGCCAGCCCTGTTTTCAAAAATATAGTTGATGACTTTTTGAGGAATGGTGCTTTTTATTGTTTCAATTTTCTTTGTGTGCTTAGGCGTTTCGTATTTTTCGATAAGACTTAGGTAGCCAAGGGATTTATATAGCAGAATAGCGCCAAGCCATTCAAAAAAGTGATAATGGGGCTGGTTGTGGGTGATTCGAACGTCATGCTCATCAAATAATTGTGGATATTTCTTTGCCCACTCCGAAATGAGTTTCCCTGAACGGAATAGTTCGCGCTGAGAAGGATGGAAGGAGAATTCTAAGTCTTGCATTTAAAATTCCTTTAGATCTCGCAAAAAAATCCCAAATCTATGCCAGAATCAGCCGGATTATGATGCGGCGAGGTTTTTCAGGCATGAAATTGTTTCCCGGGAAAAAGGCTTGTGCCGGCACGGCAGTATTGAGTTGTTTTTAAACACAGAGGTTGATTCGAGTTCGTAACGTGAAGAGGCGACAGCTTTTCCCCGAATGGCTGTGTTAGGAATAGATGAATAATAGGCGATAACAGGTGTTATATTATTTTGTTTGACGGTTTTTTTCATCTGTTCTTTTCTGCAGCATCTCGAACTGTTTTTTGATATTAACCAGCTCTTCGTTTAATAAACGCAACCTGACTGACATATATTCCGCAAATACCTTGTACAACAATAACAAGAAACTTGCTGCTTCATCGTCAGAAGAAAACTTATCTGTAGCACCAATGTTAACGGCCAGGCAGATGGTTTTGCCTTCCGCATATACTGATGCCGACCTGCTTAACTTGTCCAGGATTCTCATTTCGCCAAAAATTTCACCGCTCCTGCTTAGCGTGCAAATGTTTATTCCATCTTTTTTCACTCGCACCTTGCCGGAGAGAAGAACATAGAGCCATAAGTCCATATCCCCTTCTTTGATAATAGGTTCCCCGTCTTCGTATTGTCTCATCTTGCTCAGCCTGAGCATTTTTCCAAGACTCTCTATTTCGAAATTCTTCAAGCTGGGAACCGAAAGAAGTTGCTGTATATTGTGCATGTCATCTTTAAGATATTTTGATTCAATCATATTTAGCTCGCAAGTGTCTTGTTCATTTATTTATTATATCATGTTTATATCAACAAATCAATCTTTGGCTCATAGTTCCCATTCTGCTTAACATTAATCAGCCGGATTAGATGCGGCCAGGCTCTTTAGGTATGAAATCATTTCCCATGAAAAAGGCTCCTGTTGACACGGCAGTATTGAGTTGTTTGTAAATACAGGGTCTGCTTCAAGATTGTAGCGCGAGGAGGCGAGAGCTTTTCCCCACATGGCTGTGTGGGGAATCGGTGAATAATAGGCGATAACAGGTGTTATATTATTTTGTTTGACGGTTTTGATGGAATCTTCAATTGAGCTTATCGTTTGCCCGGGCAGGCCGGCTAACAGATATGCGCCGACCTGATCTTTATTAAAGCCCGCATTCTTCAGGCAGGCAACAGCCCGCATAAATTCATCCTCGGTTACCTTTTTATCAAAATCCTTTCTTTTTTCAAAGGCTGCGGTTTCAAGCCCAAGACGCAGTGTTTTAAAGCCTGCTTTATACATCAGATCTGCTGTCTGATCCGAAATGCACTGGATATGGACGGCATTTGGCGTGTGAAACCGCAGATTCATACCTGCCTGAATTATTTTTTCCAGTATTGGGACAGCATGCTTTTCAGCGTCCACAAGGAGCGCATCATCGTAAAACACAAAATCGATTACATCATATTTTTCATGCCAGTAGCATATTTCTTCCACCACGGATTCCGGGCTTCGCAAAGCTCTTTTTGGATTTAAAAAATGTGACGCGCAGTAGGCGCAGGAAAAGGGGCATCCTGTTGACGTGAGAACGGGAATATAGGAGATTTTTCTTTGCAGGTCAAATGCAGGATAAGGATATGTATCAGGATTGTCAGGGTTATATTTTGGGCTGACAGCAAAGCCTGTAAATTCTTCAGCCAGCTTGAGGATGTGTTGAGCTGTTGGACCGGTTATGACTCTGTCCGCGCCTGAATGAACATCGGCGTGATCCCGGCAGAGAGTGGCATAAATACCGCCAAGAACCACCAATGCGTTCGGATATATTTCTTTAATGATGTCAATGGCATGCCGCACACCCTGATGCCAGTAAGTCATAAGTGAAGTGACAAGAACAAGATCGGGTTTTGGTATGGATAGGAGATCGTCTCTGAACCATTCTTCCCTGATTCCGTATCTGGAATAGTTTCTGGATACATCCTCAAGACCGTTTGGTCTGGGGATTCTGGTTTTTAAATACGGGCCGCGGCCGTATCTCGCATGAAGATCGGTTTTGACGGCTTTTTGATGAAACCTGTCAAGGCAGTCAATATATGCAACATTATATCCGTGGTAGCGAAGAATGGAGGCAAGTGCGAGAAGTCCTATCGGCTTTGCCCAGACGTCGTAAGCTGCAAAGTCGCATATCCAGGGATTTACAAGCAGAATATTCGGGGTGTCTTGATTCATGGTTTATAATGTGAATAGTCATAATTCGAGCTTCAATGTTTTTCACCACGAAGAGCACAAAGAAGAGAAAATCCTCTAATCCTCTAATCCTATGGCATCCTGCGGAAAGTATTCCATTGAGATTTTTTTCAATTCCTCGCGGCTGAAAAGGAGTGTATATGTATTGACCGAGGTTGCTTTCGATATCTTCAGAGCTATTTCCCTGCAGGACTCTTCATCCCCGGCGTGAATCATGGTGTAGAGGTTGTATGGCCAATCGTCACTGGGGTTTCTCCTGTAACAATGTGAAACCTGCCTGAAAGATGCCATCTTTTTCCCGACTTCATCTATCTGGTTTTCGTCAACCCTCCAGGCTACCATGGCATTTGCCTTAAACCCTGATTTCTGGTGCCGTATGGTTGCGCCAAAACGCCGTATTACCCCCCTGTCGCAAAGATCTTTCAGCTTTTCCAGAAAAGTATTTTCTGAAATACCTAATTGCTCCGCGATTTCAAGATACGGCTGCTTTGTTACGGAAATGTCGCCCTGGATTGAGGCCAGGATCTTTTTTTCAAGTTCTGTTAACATATTAAATTATAAATATTTAAATAAAATAATGTCAAGGACTTTTGGATTCGGGGAACAGGTTTTGTATATCATGCTCTGTTGCCCGGCATATACCATTTTCGGTAATAAAACCTGTTACAAGTCTTGCGGGCGTGACATCAAAAGCAAAGTTTGCGACAAGGCTGCTTTCAGGGGTAATCAGAACGCTTTTTATCGCTCCCTGTTCAAGGCCCTGCACATACCTTATTTCATCAGGATCACGCATTTCTATAGGTATCTCTTTTAACCCGTCTTTTAAGTCCCAGTCAAAGGTGCTGGAAGGAAGGGCAACATAAAAGGGGATGTTGTTATCCCTGGCTGCCAGAGCTTTAAGATATGTTCCGATTTTATTGGCGACATCGCCGGTGCGGGTAGTTCTGTCTGAACCCACGATCACGATATCCACCATACCGTGCTGCATGAGATGACCGCCCGCATTATCAGCAATTACAGTATGTTTTACACCGTGTTTGCCGAGCTCCCATGCTGTCAGCCTTGAACCCTGATTTAGCGGTCTTGTTTCGTCCACCCATACATGGACATCTATGCCGCTTTCAAAGGCCGCATATATCGGGGCGGTCGCGGTTCCATATTCTACACAGGCGAGCCATCCTGCATTGCAATGGGTGAGAATGTTGACGGTTTGACCCCCTTTTCCGCGGCTTATCTCTGCGATCAGGGTTAGGCCGTTTTCACCTATTTTCCTGCAGTTTTCGACCTCTGTTTCGACGATTCTTTCAGCCTCATTAAGGGCTGCTTTAATTTTACCGGATGATGTTTTTGCTTTGAGTGTTTCAGCTAAAACCTTATCAACAGCCCATGCAAGATTTATCGCCGTAGGCCGTGCAGATTTTATCCTCTTACACTCTTTTATCAGAAAATCGCTGCCTGATGATTTATCTTCAGCATTTAAGGCGGCCAGATAAACTCCGTATGCTGCCGTAACACCTATCAGGGGGGCGCCTCTCACATATGTTTCCTTTATAGCTTTTATGACATCATCGACACTTTTAAGCTCCGCTACCACAAACCGGTGTGGAAGAAGTCTCTGGTCAATTACCTTGATAACCTTTAAATCTTGACTCAGCCATATCGGCCGCATATTTTTATTAGAGATCTTTTCTTGCCTTGGCAATATCGTCAACCTTTCCCATTACTATTAATACCATTCCTTCTTTCAGTACCTGTGAAGAGGGAGGATTAAATTCAATTTCTTCAGAATTTTGTTTTGCGCCTAAAACCAGCAAATTGAATTTGTCCTTGATGCCTGATTCGCTGATTGTTTTCCCCACAGCGTTTGATTGCGCTGAAACGGTTATTTGATGGATTCTTAAATGCTGTTTTCTGCTGCGAAGCATGCTGTCAAGAAAATCAACGGCAGCGGGACGGATCATTTCAGATGCCATGCGGAGCGCACCGATAAAATTCGGTGATACAACGCTGTCTGCGCCGGCCTTTTTGAGTTTCGGCCTCAGCTTCTGATTTGTCATCCTGCTTATTATCCGTATGTTTTTGTTCAGCATTCGTGCGGTCATTGTAATATAAAGGTTGTCCTTGTCTGAAGGAAGGGCGATGATGATTCCGGCCGCTCTTTCAATGCCCGCGGCTAAAAGATTCTGATCATCTGTAGCATCCCCTTTGACATAGAGCAGATTTTCTACCTGGCTGCACCGCTCTATATTCTTTTCATCAAGCTCTATCAGAACAACCTGCTCACAATTTTTAACAAGTTCTTCAAGGAGAGGGCATCCTGTTTCGCCGCCGCCGCATACTATATAATGGTTGTTTAACTTCTTTATCTGTTTATCCATCTGTTTTTTCCTTAATATTCCGGAGAGGTCTCCCTCAACCAACAATGCCGTCATGCTGCTTATGCCATAAAGTAAGATTCCCATCCCAAAGGTGATGAGAATCATGGTAAATATCTGCGCGGCGGCATTGCCTGTAACCTGGATAATTTCACCATAACCAACGCTGGTTAATGAAATTACCGTCATGAATATACAATCCATGAACTTTGGTTTTCCATCAAACAGGATATAATAGCCTATGCTTCCTGCCGATATTATGACAAAAATAGCAATCAGCGCAAAATATAATCTTTTTTTAATATTCATCGAGAAATTAATTCTTTTGCAGCAATAAAACCAGGCTCAAAAGCTTTTAAATTAGAGTCCACAAAACTTTTTTTATTTTATAATAACTATACTGTGCCGCTCCTCTTATTGCAAGTTTTTCCTTTTTTCCATGCCCACCTAGGCTCTTTCAAATTAAAGACGCAAAAAACCCGCTCGATTTTTAATCTGTATAATGTTATAGACTGTTGCGATAAAGGGGTAATTTTGAGGATATCTCTTAAATTTCATGAAGGCGTGGAGGAACAAAATGATTAGGGATTGTTCATTTGGGGCCATTGTTATTAAAGGCAAACAATATACCTCAGACCTTATTATCTATCCTGATGGGCATATAGAGGCTTCGTGGTATCGAAGGAAAGGGCACAGCCTTTCATTAGATGATATAAACAAACTTGTTGAATCTAAACCAGAAGTCATTATTGCCGGGACCGGTGTCAGCGGATTAATGAGGCCTGAGTCCGGACTTGATAAATTGCTTCTTGAAAAAGGCATAGAGTTTATTGCGCAGCCGAACCAGAAGGCAATTAAAATTTACAATGAACTGTCATCTATAAAAAAGGTCGGCGCCTGTTTTCATTTAACATGTTAATTGAAGGTTGTGAAAAAGTATTGTAATTTCAAACAGTAAGGCTTTATGCTGCCCGGAGTTTCATAAGCGGCGATTAGTGGCAGGGGAGTATATCTTGATATTTCACATATTATCTGCTATTAATTATTAAATTAATTAAATCACGGAGAAAAAATACATGAAAAACTATTTTGCGGCAATATTATGCCTTGTGCTTCTGGTAATGGGTTATGGATGTACTACCTTTTATAATGCGGCCGTGGATGAACGCAATGTGCGTACAGTGGCCAGCGACACAAAGATTAAGGCCACGATCCTGCAAAAATTTATCGAAGACAATGTTGTTAAGACCTTTGATATCGATATAAGCTGTTATTATGGCCATGTTTACTTAATCGGTGAATATGATGTGGAAAAACAAAAAAACAGAGCCATTGAAATTGCCGGGAATGTTGAAGGGGTAAAAGATGTAACCACCTATCTTCTCAAAAAGAAAGATGGTGATCCATGTGGAGCAACGGACAATCTTGCCATGAAGGCAAAGATTAAAGCCAAACTCATCAAGGATGGGGATATCTGGTCAACCAATGTCGACGTAACAGTTATTCAATGCAACGTGGTATTTGTGGGTATTGTAGGATCAGATAAGGAAATAGAGAAAATTATTGCTCATGCTGAAAGTATAGGAGGAATTCGAAGCGTCAAATCTTTCCTGAAGGTAGCGCCACACTACAACCAATAAACAATTTCCTGACAAAAAAGTAAGAAAACAGAGGAGCCGGGCAGGCTCCATAAAAAACATGTGTATATTGTTTCTATAGGTATAACCGGTCTACAATGAAGGGTTAAACATATGAATAGACTCTTTCCGATTATAGCAACACTGGCCATACTATTTGCTTATACAACAGGCGGTATTGCATCAGAAAAAGTGGTTGAAGTTGAGGGAAGCAGCTTTATTTCCAAAGAGGATGCCGTACATCAGGCTCAGCGTTTGGCCGTGGAGCAAGCTGTTGGGGTCTTTATCCAATCTAAAACCGAGGTGGAAAATTTTGCGATTAAAAAAGACAGGATTATGTCCCGAACACAGGGCTATATCACCCGCTTCACGATCCTTAGGGAAGAAAAGGATGAAGGCCTTTACACTGTCAGGTTAAGCGCAACTGTTTCAATGGACAAAATAAAAGACGATCTTTTGGCTATGAAAATTCTGCTTGACAGCATGGAGCGGCCCAAGCTTATGATTTTAATAGAAGAAGAATATATCGGCATGGAGAATGTAGGCATGTGTTTAGCCGAAACCGAGATATCCTCCATGCTTGCGGACAAGGGTTTTGATCTTGTTGACAGGGCGCAGATTGAGAAGATAAAGAGCCTTGACCAAAGCAGACAGGCTTTAGCCGGAAATATTGCCGCAGCCAAAAGGCTGGGGTTGGACTTTGGATCTCAGTATGTGATAGTGGGCAAGGCCGTAGTTGAAGATATCGGCGAGGCTTATCCAAATTCCGGCCTTAAATCGCTTCAGGCGAGTCTTCAGCTAAAAGTCATTCAAACCCAGACAGGGCTTTTGTTAGGTTCCATGGTAAAAAACGGAATTTCCGTCCATATCAGTCCGCTGACCGGCGCTGGCAAATCTCTGCGCATAGCGGCTCAAAAGGCTGTTGACGAATACCTGGTTGATACCATTACCAACTCTTTCCAGGAGTTTCTCAATAATGGCGCTCCTATTAAACTGCATATAACCGGCGTAAAATCCTTTCAGCAATACAAATTGATTGTATCTAATATTGAAATTATGGACAAAGTTGTAAGCAGCAAAAAGGAAGCCTGGAATAAAACCGGGGGGCTGCTTGTTCTGGATCTGCGCTTTAAGGGCACGAGTGAAGAGATTGCCGAACTTCTGGATGGCTTTAATCTTGGCAAAAACAGCCTTGAAGTGGTTGATTTTGCGCCGGACAGAGTTGACTTTAATTTGCGATAATAAGATACTTTTTCAACAGGATATCCAGAACATAAAACATCATTAAGCTTTATATTATTTCCCGCCGCCATCAAATTCTATGGTTTTAGTGATCACGGTTGGAGAAAATTTTGCGACAAGCCTGGACGCAACTTCGGCTGACAGCTCGTTTAAGGTTTGATTCGGAGCCGGCAACCGGCTTAACTTCATCCCTCCTAAAATAGAAAGAGCATATTCCTTATCGCCGCCGAATTTTTGATTGTAATTTTCCGTGACCTTGCCGGTCGCTATAATCTGCTTTGTTTTCAGGTTAAATACTTTGAAATCGGTGGTTAGAGAAGCCTGGCGTATGATATAGGGCACTGGTTTGAGTACTGTCCTTTTGATTTCCACGTCCATCCATTTACCAGAAATGTTTTTCTCTTTTTTATATTGTCCCGTTCCTTCCTGCATCTGGATCTGATCATGTCCATGGATGTCATTTATGCTGGAGGTTACCCGCCCGGTAATTACTCCATCTGCATGAAGATCTTTAAGGTCGGGTAAAAATCTTGGATCATCTACCTGATCATAGGCAATCTGATCCAGGGCGTTTATCTTTGAAGTGTCTATAAGGTTGAAGTGCGGCACCTCGCTTAATTTATTATAGAAATAGCTGCGCACTGTTTCACCGAACCGGCCTTCAAACTTAAGCAGGGCAATCGTTCGGATGCCTCCCAAAGAAACTTCGGCAGGCTTGATCCTGCTTACACTGGTCTTTGCGACGCAACCAAACCATGCAAGCATTGCAACTACTATTAAACCCGTTGATAATTTTAAGATATGTCTCTTGCAATTCATCAGCATTCTTTTTTCAATAAAAGGTATATTTATTGCCGCAAGCCGGCATCAATATTTTTGCCTTTTGGTTCAGGCGGAAGATTCGGTTTTATCAAAAAATTTTCTTTAACCGATTCAACTACCTTGTCTATATTTTCTACTCCATCCCTGATTTCGTTAACCCCTCTCTTTGTAGACCGTGTAACCTCAGGTATATCAAGGCTTCCTTCTTCAATCTCTTTTAATATTCTTTTAATACTTGAGATGCTATCCGATACTCCCTCTACGACTTTTTTTGTTATTTCAGGCGCTTTTGAAGATGCCTCGGCAATGCTTTTTAGAATCTGAGTTACTTTGTCAAGATCATCAAGTATGATCTGCAGAACTTCCCTGGATTTTAGTATACTGCCGACAGTCCCCTTGCCGGCTTGTATATCGCCGGTAATAGCTTCAAGATGAGAAACAGTTTTGTTTAAGTTGTTGACGGTTGTAAAAAAAGGGCCATTGGGATCCCGCATTATTTGTGTTATTTCTGAGATATCCTGGACCATCCTGATAACCTTTTTAGCTGTTTTTTCAATCTGGAACTCTGACATAAAGTCGGATATCATTTTTTTTGCCGTGGAATTGATTTCTCCGCCCTCAGGTATCAGGGGGCTGTCGGCGCTTCCTGGTTTAAGGGAAATATATTCAGACCCGATAAATGTCGGGCTTTCCACAATTGCAACAGAATCGCTTCTTATTCTGGAAGAATATTCCTCTAAAATAGCCAGCTTAACCTTAACCCTGTTTTCAACAAGTATAATTTTTTTTACCTTTCCTATATCTGCTTTAAATAGTTTTACAGCAGCATCTTCCTTAAGATTATAACTTTCATCAAAGGTAGTATAATATGTAATGTATGTTTTAAACCAGTCTTTACCCCTGCCGATAACAGCTACTGTGGTCAGCAGTATAATAATTATAAATATTATAAACGTTCCTACTATTTTTTCTTTTTTGCTGAAATCAAGATCCATGGAATTAATAAGCGCCTAAAGTATGTTAAAGTATGTTAACGTGCCTAAAGTTAAAGGAATTCTGCCTGTTTTATACCTGCCGGCAGGCAGGCAGGTTCCTTAAGCCATCAATGCACAAAGGAGCAAGCTCCTTCTATTTTTGGGTTATCAATTAGCACGCCGAAAGCGTACCACAACTTTAGGCATTTTAGGCACTTTAGCTCACTTTAGGCACTCAAAACACCTAATCTTTAACGGTTGTCAGGTTTCCCTTTGAAATAATTATTTTTCTATTTGAAAATTCTTTAATAAAATCTGTATCATAAGATATAAAAATAACCGGAAGTCCGGATAACGACATTTTTTTTAGCAGTTTGATAAGAAAATTAAATTTTGTTTGCCCTACAAAATCTTCGGGTCTCTCAAGCAGCAGTATATCCGGTGATTTTGTAATTTCCCTGATTATAATAGCGCTTCGCAGCTCCGTAGGTCTGAGATCACCGGGACGAATATCTAACTTATCATAAATGTCGAAAACAGTGCATAAATTTTTGACATTATCATCTATATCAAGGGAAAGTGAATTTTCAAAGTAATATCTCATCAATAAAAGATTTTCCCTGATACTCATATTGCTGATCATCGATGCATCATTGGTGACATAGCCTATTTTCTTCTTATATGAAAGAAGATTGGTATGATCTGAAAAATCAATTTTTTCTCCCGCAAACCGGTAAGTTCCAGACCCTGAATGCGCAAGCAGGGCAACTGCTCTTAGAAAAAGGTGGGCATCATCCGGAAAATCCGCTTGTATATAACAGATATCCCCCTTTGATAAAGTAAAATGAAATTTTTTGAGGCCACTTCCCGTGCCGGTTGGAGGAAGCGTATAATCTGAAAGCTCGATCAACTTCATTGTTTAGTTTCTTCTCACATTTAGTCGGAATAAAGTGATTTGTTCCGTAAAAAGTCAAAAAATCACTTTTTGCGAACCGTGTTAAGTGTTAGGTGTTATTTACATATAAAAAATTATTGATATAACAACATTTATTATAAGACAGTAAAAAAAGCACTTAATAGCTGCTTTTGATGTTGCCACAGGCAAACCAGTAATATTTTTTTTTATGCTGAATCCGTGATAGAGACATGTTACGGTAATAATAATTCCAAAACACAGGGCTTTTACAATTCCTACAATAATATCCGTCGGACTTACGGCTTTTGCAATCTGTCCAAGAAAGTCGCCTAAATCAATATGTGTAAAGCTCCACACTACTCCATAACCTCCGACAATGGACACCAGGTCAAAAACGATGAAAAGACAAAGTATGGCGGATGTAATCCCTATTAATCTCGGCAGACAAATTGTTCGTATGGGATCAATACCCGCCATTTCAATTGCATCTATTTCATGAAAAATCTTCATATAACCGATCTCTATGGTTACTGAAGTAGCTGATCTCAATATTACCAAAAGAGCTGTAATACCGGGGCCTAATTCTCTCACAATTAACAGCACCATTGTTGTGCCTGTGTCGTATTGATTAGAAATCCTGGCAAATTGTACAATAAGCATGCTCCCAACAATAAGAGCAATCGGAATAAGCAAGGGAAGGGCTTGCACAGCCGTAAAATATATCTGTTCCAGCATAACTCTTCTGACAAGAACTCTGCCTTCTTTGGGCCTTTGAAGGATCAGATTGAATATTCTGTAAGTAAAGGCAAATAGATCCAGAATGTGGTTGACAGATTTAAAGGTTTTTCTGCCTATGTAACCCGCTATTTGATACATATTACTCGTTGCTCGTTGGTTGTTGGTTATTGGTTGATTTCAGGCCTGTTGACTTATTGTAAATCTTACAATATAAAATTAAAACAGGTCAACAAAATTGAACAGGTACCATTTGCCTGACATTTCATACGGAGATCTCGCGGAGACCTTTATGAAAAAACTTGCCTTATTTTATCCTCTTCTCATTTCTATGTTTGCCATATTCGTCGGAACCCTTGCCTATTTGCAAGGGATATCCTTTCTTGATCTAATGGAATTAAAAACCATTGATTTAAGATTTGAGGCCAGGGGACAAATTTCCCCGGGCACTGATGTGGTTCTGGCGGTTATTGATGAAAAAAGCATTAGTAAAGAGGGAAAGTGGGTATGGCCGAGATCAAAAATCGCAAAGCTTGTCAGAAAACTGTCAAAAGCCGGCGCCAGGGTAATAGCATTTGATGTTGGATTTTTTGAACAGGATGATAAAAAAATTGTAAACACCATAGATGAGATACAACGCACAATTCACGATCACAATATTCGAAAAAAGGAAATCGACAACTACCTGGAAAATCTAAAAAAGCATGCAAACAACGATCAGCTCCTTGCCGATGCCATAAGAGATTCCACTGCCAAGGTAGTGCTGGGATATTTTTTCCATACAGATTCTGCTGATTCAAGTCATATCAGCGAAAAGGAAATCAGCAGTAACAAGGAAAATATTTCAGGGTCCAGGTATGAATTTATACGTTATGCTTCAGAAAATGCTCAGAATATACCACTTATTGAAGCCGGAGCACCTCAATCTAATATCGAGATTATTTCAACCGCAACCGATTATTGTGGATACTTTAATATGTTTCCGGACAGAGACGGGGTCGTGCGATGGATGCCCGGTGTCTTTAAGTTCAGGGATATGTTTTACGCTCCTTTGTCGATGATTACTGTCAGCGCCTATTTAGGAAGCCCTATTTCAATGACTATTGGTGAATATGGTGTGGAAAGAGCGCAAATCGGTAAATTAGCGGTGCCGACAGATGAGTTGGGACGAATTTTGATAAATTACAGAGGAGCAGGGAAAACCTTTCCTCATATACCGGTTACAGATATATTAAATAATAATATAGCCGATACTGTTTTAAAAGACAAGATTGTTATAGTGGGTGCGACTGCTGTTGGAATCTACGATTTAAGGGTCACTCCATTTGAAAATGTTTTTCCAGGCGTTGAAATCCACGCAAATGTCGTAGACAGCATCCTTTCAAAGGATTTTATGTATCAACCGGCCTGGGCCGCTATCTTTGACATCATGGCAATAATTGTTGCCGGACTTATCTTGGGGTTTGTGCTTCCCAAGGCAGGCGGAATATCAGGCGCTGCAGCCGGTTTTTCATTGTTTGTCGGCCATATATTTTTATGCCAGTATCTATTCTCTCAAAAGGGCTTAATCCTTAACCTTGTTTACCCCCTGACTGTCATAATTTTAGTGTATATCAGTATAACAGCATACAAATATTTTACAGAATCGAGGCAGAAAAAATTTATCAAAAATGCTTTTTCTACTTATCTTGCTCCAGCAGTTGTCAAACAGCTTATCGAGTCTCCTGAAAAACTTGTGCTGGGTGGTGAAGAACGTGTAATTACAGCATTTTTTTCAGATGTTCAGGGTTTTACAGGTATTTCCGAAGGATTGACTCCACAGGAGCTGGTTGAGCTGTTAAATGAATTCCTTACAGAAATGACAAGCATAATCCTTAAATATAAAGGAACGGTGGATAAATTCGAAGGTGATGCTATAATCGCGTTTTTTGGGGCTCCTAACGAGCTTGAAAATCAGGAAGAAATAGCATGCATGGCTTGCATTGACATGCAAAAAAGGCTGTCTGAACTAAGAGAAGGCTGGAAAACATCAGGGAGGCCGGAACTTTATATGCGGATCGGTCTTTGCACAGGTCCGGCTGTTGTGGGCAACATGGGATCAAAAACACGCATGGACTATACAATGATGGGAGATACGGTTAATATCGCGGCAAGACTGGAAGGGGTTAACAAGATATACGGAATTTATACGCTGATTAGTGAAACAACTTTCAGCAAAGCAGGCGATAAAATAATGGCAAGGGAAATTGATTCGATAAATGTTTCGGGGAAAAAAGAACCGGTAATGGTTTATCAGCTTTTAGGTTATCCAGAAGATATTGATGAACGCATGAATAAGACAATAGATAATTATTCCAACGGCCTTTCTGCATACAGAAATCAGGATTGGGAAAAAGCCGGAAGTTTTTTTAAGGCAGCGTTGGACCTGACACCTGACGATGGCCCAAGCAAGGTCATGCTTCTCAGGTGTGCTGAATATAAAATCAATCCCCCTCCAAAAGATTGGAATGGATCATTTGCCATGAAAACAAAATAAAATCAACTCATAGCAAATAAAAGGTTGTTATTTAAAATGAAAAAACTGTTTAAAATAAGTCTGCTTATATGTTTGTTTCTCGCTCCATTTTTATCATTTGCTTATGCAGACAGGCAAGTGGCGGGCACTATAACATTTATGATCGGAGATGTATTTGTTTCTCATGACAAAACCGCCTGGGTTAATGCGGATTTTGACATGAAAATTTATCAGGGGGATCAAATCAGGACAGAGGCGGAATCACGCTGCGAAATTACCATTGAAGACGGCACTATGGTTAGAATGGATGAGAACTCTTTCCAGCAAATTGAAAAATGTATGAAAAGCAAAACCGCTAAAGAGGTTTCCTTGTTTCTGTCTTCAGGGAAAATGTGGTTAAACGCCCGCAAGATCCTTGCAAAATCCGACAGTTTTAAGGTCAGAACCAACAAAGCGGTTTGCGCAATACGCGGAACAAAGTTCAGGGTTGATACAGATAATGAACAGACGCGAATTAGTGTGCATAAAGGGGTTGTGGCAACCTGGAGCGCTTTGTTTGACAATCCGAAACCCAAGCCGCCGGATGCTTCCATATTAAAACCTGAGCCAATCGCCGGGCCGCATCCGGTGTCCATGGAAAAATGGGTGGAAATTGTAAAAGCCTTTCAGCAGATTACAATCGATTCAAATGGAAAATATGAAAAAAAGGATTTCAACATTAACAGCATTATGGAAGATCAATGGATAAGATGGAATATGGTTCGTGATGGTGATCAGGATTAGAGGATTAGAGGATTAGAATTGGTGTTTTTATAATTTCTTTTGTTCTTCGTGCTTTTCGTGGTGGAAAAAACATAATAAATGCTAAAATCTCACCATTCAACATACAAAAAACATATCATTATTTTTTCCCTTGCTGTTGTGGGATTTTCTGTTCTCTTTATTTCTATTCTGTTTAAAGGCATTGCCTACAACATACTTGCGCAGATAGACAATACCCTTTATTCTCAATTTTTGTTAATTCGGGAGCGGCTCAACGAGGATAAAAAGGGTATTCAGAGCAATGTCGTTATAGTCGGGATCGACGACAAAACATTAAACAAACTTGGCGCTTATAATCCTTCCAAATATCGAAGATATCACATAGATCTGCTTGCGAATATACTTAAAGGCAAACCATCTGCTGTGGCTTATGATATCCTTTTCGGCGATCCCCATGATGATCTGGATGTGGACAGGCGGTTTTCTGAGATTATGAAAAAAGGGCCGGTCTTTTCAGTTGTTTTCGGGTCTGCTTATGCTCAATCAAAACAAATGTTCAAGCCACTTGCCGACGATATCTCCGGCAAACAGGGCATGAAATTTGTAAGCGAAAACGGTTTTGAGTCAATGTCTCCTTTTGTGCTTTCTTCTCTGAAAGGCATTGGTCTTGCAAATGCATATCCGGATAATGATGGGATATTAAGGAAGATGCCGATGCTTTTCAAAGTGCGCGGCAGGTTCTATCCGACAATATCGCTCGAGATATTTAGAAGCATAAATAATATCCCGCAATCTAAAATCAGGATTAAAAACAACAGGCTGATAACCGGCAAGACAACAATTCCTGTTGATAAATATTGCAGGGCGTATGTAAATATCGACAATACATATAAAATAAGAGAAATATCATTTTATGATGTCTGGTCGGGTCGCGTGCCGGAGCGTTTTTTTAATGATAAAGTTGTGTTTATTGCTGCAACGGCTACAGGCCTTGGCGACAATAAACTTGTACCGCTACTTGGCTATGTCAGCGGAATAATGATTCACGCCAACCTGTTTCTGAATATGGCCCACAATAATTTCATTAATGAAGTTGCGGAGACCTCTTATTATCTTCTAATACTTTTTGCTTCTTTTTTTTATACTTACCTGTTTTATTCACGCCACGAATTACCTCTCATAACAAGAGCGGTTGGTTATTTCTCAAGTGTGTCGCTTGTAACAAAGTTCGGCGATGTGTTTCTTAAGGCCTCCTTTATCAGCCGCCCTTACAACTCATTCAAATCCATGTGTGACAGAAGCTATGGTTTAAGAATATTTTTTCTTTTGTTTTCTGAAACGAGACAGCGCCTTGCGCCGGTTGTTTTACAGCTTGTATTGCTATATGCAGCCCTTTTTTTAATTTTCTATTATTTCAACATTCTTATCAAACCATTTACCATTATGATACAATTGGTCATCTCTTATATAATTGTTTCTGAATTCAAAAGAATAGATTTCAGCAAGATAGTGCCCCCCTGTCGGGCGGATAATATGAGTGACTGAAATTAAAGTGTCTAAAGTGAGCTAAAGTGCCTAAAATGCCTAAAGTTATAGAAAAAATGATAATGTTTAAAAAACCGGTTGCAATCTTTTTTATTTGCTTCTTTTGCCTGTTTTTTCTTTGCATGGGAAAAGCGGCTATTGGCGCATATAATGATGTTAGAGGTTTTAATACAGCCGCCGGACTGCTTGATAATGGAATGTATCTTGAAGCGTTAAGCATATATCAGGAGATTTCAGATTATTCGGATAAACAGGACAACAGAGCGCGGGCATTATTGTTCATGGGAACTACTTGCAGCCTTTATCTTGACCAGCATGACGCTGCCTTGGAACAATTCGACAAAATCATTAAAACCTATCCGATTAGCCCGGCTGCCTCTGATGCTCTGTTTAACAGCGGAATGGTCTTGTATGAAAAGGGTGAATTTAAAAAAGCTTATGAGTTTTTTAAAAAGTACATGAAAAAATATCCGGATGGCCTGCGCGGACAATCGGCGGAAGTATGGGCTGACAGCGCAAAGACTCAGATGTCACAGATTCGGGAACCTGAAGAGATTGCTTTGATTCCTTTGGATAAGAGGGACGCTGAGGATACAATTATAAGGGTTTTGGTTGAAAACAGCTCTGAAAAAATTACCATTTATTCAGAGCAAAACATCTCATTGTATAATCCATTTTCAAAGAAAATGATTTATCGCAGCTCAGAGCCTGTAACCTTTACAAAACAGGGGGAGCAGCTTGCGGCAAATGGCCGAAAGCTTGATCTCACCATGTGTGCGGTCAAAACCGACGGCAAAACTATTATGGTTGATAACCGCAGATTCAGAGGTGATCTTACTATATTAGCTGATTCAAAATCGCTGTCTGTTATTAATAATATTCCGGTTGAACAGTATCTTTATGGTGTCGTACCCAAAGAAATGCCGCATGACTGGGAAAAGGAAGCCCTGAAAGCTCAGGCAGTGGCTGCCAGAACATATGCTCTTTATATTAAAGATAAAAGCGCCGACAAACCTTATGATGTGGAATCGACCACGACATCGCAGGTATATGGAGGATTTGACTCTGAAAAAGAGGAGTCAAATCTGGCGGTTGATGAGACACAAGGTCAGGTACTTACCTATAATGGAAGACTTATTGTCGCCTATTTTCATTCAAGCAGCGGAGGGCATACCGAAGATTCAAAAAATGTATGGAGCACTGATTTGCCGTATCTTAAAGGGATTCCTGACACTTTTAGCGCAAATATCCCAAATGGCCAGTGGAGCTTTTTTGTTTCATATAATGATATGCAAAATAGTTTGAACAAGTACGGCCTGAATATTGGACAGATCAGGGGACTCAATGCCGCTGGTGAGTCTCGATCAGGACGTTTACTGGGAGTAAGGGTTATTGCAAAGAACGGGACAACCGAATTAAAAAGCAATAATTTCAGAATAAAGGTTGGAGCAACCGGGTTAAAAAGCACACTTCTAAAAATAGCTCCGGATCGTGACGGCATTCTTTTTACCGGCAAAGGTTACGGTCATGGAGTCGGTATGAGTCAATGGGGCGCCAATGTGATGGCCCAAAAAGGGTTCGATTATCAGGATATTTTAAAGCATTATTATCAATCCGTTAAAATAGTGGCTCTGAGCAGCCAACAATGATGAATTCGTAAAAAGTCGAATTCATAAGGTGTTAGGTGCCAGGTGTTAAGTGTCAGGTAAAAGCAAGATTTTTTGATCTTGAAAAGGAGAACGCATTACATGTCATCCGTTAAATCAAAAACAGGAAGAATAAATGTGGTAAGAATAGCCACTCTGGTATTTCTGTTCATTATATCCTCTTCGTATGCCTATGCCTCGCAATCTACCATTACAGAGGCCGCTGGGTATGCCTGCATGGGTGAGGACAGGTCAAGGAGACAGACGGAACTGGCTGCGCTGGAAGCTGCAAAGAGAAACGCAATAGAGTTTGCATCGACCTACATGACAAGCGAAACACACATGAAGGACTTTGAGCTTGAAAAGGATCTGGTATCTGCATACGCAAATGCTACAGTGAAAGTCATTAAGGAGCTTGAGAAGGGCTGGTACAAAGATGCAAAGTCAGGGGATTGCTTCAGTGTGAAAATTAAGGTTGAGGTGATACCTGATGAAAAGGCAATGGATAAAGTTTCTAAAAGAAAGGATGTTGTGGATAATCCGTCTGCCCCGCTTCATGTCCGGCTCTGGACGGATAAAAAGGAATATGAGCGTGGCGACAGGATGAGGATTTACATAAAAGGGAACAAGCCTTTCTATGCCCGTGTCATATACAAGGATGCTGTCGGGGAAATGGTTCAGATCCTGCCAAACCCTTACAGAAATGAAAACTATTTCCAGGGCGGGGTTATCTATGAAATTCCATCAGGCAACGACAAATTTGATCTTGAAATAAACCCCCCATTCGGCGAGGAAAATATATCCATATATGCAAGCACATCACCGCTGGGCGACATAGACCTTCACTCTCAGGGAGGAGTCTATTTTGTCAAGACAAAGGCAAAAGACATCGGTCCAAGAACAAGAGGGATAAAACTGACGGGAAAATCAACCGCCGCAGGCGGCTATGCCTCTGAGTTTTATGAGGATAAGGCTGAAGTTAAAACAAGGTCTGCGAAATAAGTTGAAATAGGAGCATAACACATTTTATTGTGAATGCGCAGGAAATGGTGCCGCTGATTTTTCCTCTTTCTTTATCTTCTCCGCCGCTTTTGAAGCACTAAATCTCTTTTTAACATATTTCGAACTGAGGTTACCGAATGATCTTGCCTTCCCATAAGTCACTCAGGAAATTTCTATATGGCATTATTTGTATCCTGCCATGAACTCTCTCTTCCATCTCATTACATACAACCAATGCCTTACGTGGCGAATATTCCTCTATAAAGGCGTTCAAAGGCTGTAAATCCCTTTTCTCGATTAGAGTTGAGCCTTTTACTTCAATGGCTACATCGCCTCCGCCCAATACAAAGTCGACTTCCAAACCTGATTTTGTCCTCCAGAAATTGATTTCATAATCGATTTCATTGTAGGAATTGTAGGCTGCGATCTCCATAAAAATAAAATGCTCAAATGCTTTTCCGAACAATTCACCCTTTTCTTCCTCAATATGTCGCTTTGTTATGGCGCCTGCAACCCCCACATCAAACAAGTAAAATTTTGCCGCTTTGCTGATGACCTGCCGGTTTTGCCTCCTCTTAAAGGGTTCTATCATAGCGCCTAAAAGCGTATCCACAAGTATCTGATAATACTCTTTTACAGTCTTGGAATCTACACCGCAATCACGCGCTATATTGGAATAATTTGTAAGCTCTCCGTGAGAGTATGCCATGGCATCAAAGAATCTGGAAAATGCGGGAATGTTTCGGGTTAACCCCTCATTAAAAACTTCTTCTTTTAAATAATCTTGCGTATAGGCTTTCAAGGATTTCTTATAGTTTTCCTTAAGATAATGATCCGGTATCATGCCGCAATTTAATACTCTTAACAGATCCCAGTTCTCCAGTTCAAGCGTAACAAATGGAAACATCTCATAACGCCATGCCCTGCCCCCAAGAAGGTTAGCCTTTCCTCTCTTCAGCTTCCGTGCGCTTGATCCACACAGTATAAAGCTCAAACCCTTATTTTCAATCAACCAGTGAACTTCGTCCAGGAGTTGAGGAATCTTCTGTACCTCATCCAATATCACCGGATGTTTCAGAACATCATCATCCTTTGCCAGCAGTCGTTCCCGCAAAAGAGCAGGTTTCCTGGAGAACTCAAAAAACAGATCGGTTTGAAGAAAATTATACACAAGGCTGCCTGGAAACCTTGCTTTCAGATAAGTCGATTTTCCTGTCTTTCTTGGCCCCCATAAAAAAGCAGACTGCCCTGGCGGGAGATCGATATTCAGGATCCTCTTGATATTTTCCATTTTCGTACTTCGCTCCGATTTAGTTAAACTAATTCGGAATATAGCGCAAGCCGGTGTGGCAGTCAAGAAGAAATATCATTAAACAATCTCCAGTTGCCTTTCAGCATTACACATGATAAATTATTTAATAGTATGTAAAAAGAATAAGGAGGAAAAATATGGCCACTAATTTAGCAATTGACGACAAATTAATCGAAGAAGCACGTTTAATTGGTCTGCATCGTACCAAAAAAGCAGTTGTTACTGAAGCGCTCCTTGAGTACATCCAAAGGCGCAAACAGGTTGAAATTATTAACCTGTTTGGCACGATAGAATATAAGTCAGATTATAATTATAAAAAACATATTCCAATTGCTCTTCACGCGCCAAGAGTGACAAAAAAATAAAATGTCTATCAAGGTATCTAATCCCGGGAAGAGAAAGTTCGCTTTCAGGAGGTGAGAAATTTCATGTTCAGTAAAACGGTTTTGAAAATACATTTATGTTTCATCCTCGGCCTGCTGCTCTTAATGACAGGATGCGCCACAGCTTTGATGCAGGTAGCAGAGAAAGGTGATATTAATGGTGTAAAGGCACTACTTGATCAAGGTGCTGACGTGAATGAAAGTTTCTACGGTAATACAGCATTGATGTCTGCATCAAGCTGTGGCCACACCGATGTGGTGAAACTTCTGATTGAAAGGGGCGTGAATGTAAATACGATGACACAGATTGGCTCGTCAGCCCTGGGGTATGCAGCAATAGGTGGCCACAGGGATGTGATGAAAATCTTAATTGATAACGGAGCGAATGTAGATGCAGCTATAAGGGGTTTAGAGCAAGGAACTGCCATCGTCGTCGGCCATCCCGATTTATTTGCTCGAATTAAGATGGGCATTAAGCTACTTGAAAAGACTGTTAAGAAGCAGGAAATCGCCAGCCAGCCAACAATGCCAGTTCTCAGGCCATCTCAAGAAGTATCCCCAGCCATCAAATCCGACGTTGACGATCTCCCTCCGGTGACGGCAAAACCAAACAAGAACGCCTATGCAATCGTCATCGGAGTTGAAAAGTACCGCCAGAAACTGCCGAAGGCTGATTATGCAGACAATGATGCCAGGATTATGGCAGAGTATCTCACGAAGGTCATGGGATATCCTGAAGAGAATGTTGTTACATTGCTTAATGATAGGGCACTAAAAAGTGATTTTGAAAAGTATTTCGAGAAATGGCTCGGTAATAACGTTGAAAAAGGCAGTTCGGTTTTTATCTATTTTTCTGGCCATGGCGCGCCGAATACCAAAACCGGCGATGCTTATTTAGTGCCCTACGATGGCGATCCAACCTTTATTGACCAAACAGGCTATTCTCTGAAAAGAATGTACGATGCACTCGGAAAGCTTCCGGCAAAAGAAATTGTTGTTGCCCTTGATTCCTGCTTCTCCGGTGCTGGTGGAAGGTCGGTGATCGCCAAGGGTGCACGGCCTCTGGTTATGAATCTCCGGAACAACACGGCTCTGTCAAAGAATATGACTGTCATATCCGCATCAGCTGGCGACCAAATCAGTTCGACCTATGATGAAAAAGGGCATGGGCTTTTTACCTACTTCATGCTCAAGGGGATCAAGAATGAGGATGTCCTAAATCCGGACGGTTCTATCAAAATGGACGATCTGTTCGGTTACCTCAAGCCCCAGGTGGAGCGCATTGCGAGGAAGCAATTCAACAACGAGCAGACGCCGCAGTTGATCGGGGCGAAAAAGAATTAGGGATTGTTTATGAGAAAATGCTGCGTTTTGTATGGAGGATAATGGATTGACAATTATTATTTCTTACGATAGTGATTCATTGTAAGAAATATTATAAACAAAAAAGAGGGACAAGCCATGCAAACCGTTATAACTTCCAAGTATCAGACGACCATACCTAAAGCCATCCGGGAAAACCTCAATCTATCCATTAATGATGCGCTTGAATGGAAGATTGAAAATGGGAAAATTGTAGTTTTGCCCACGCAGAAAAACTTCTTAAAGTTTAGAAACGCTGTTAAAACAGGTAGCGGAGATATCGAAAACGACATAAAATTATCCATAAAACGACGGACAGAAAGATACCAGTGAAAAGACATCCTGTTGTTATAGATACCAATGCGCTGATATCCTTTGTAACGGATAGAAATAAGAGCCAGCAAAACAAAATAGCAGGGCTTTTTGAAAACGCTGCCAGACTGCGGTTGTCAATTTTGTGCCCACAGAATGTCATAACCGAATTTGTCTATGTGTTGGATAGGGTTTATAATATCCAGAGCTTGGTAATAAAGGAGATGATCGGTAGTTTTGTTACTATGCCTGGCATAGAAATTGTCCACGAAGTAAACCTGAAAATCCTTTTTTCATACTGGCCTGATAAGATCCCTGACTATGGCGATGCTGTTGTTGCGTCTGTTTGCAAAGATAGAAAGAAAGCCATGGTCGCGACATTTGACCGTAAATTCAGCGCTGCCCTGAAAAAACTCGGCATTTCTGTATATGCCTTTCAATAGTTTTATATTGGTGCATATTGATGCAAATCCTGAACTATAAATAGCGAGATTTTTGCATAAAATCCTGAATATCCTGCAAGTCTTCCAAAATCGCAAAGGAAAATCAATATTCACTTCCGAGCTGGAGGAGATAAGAATTTTCATGTTTAGAAACACGGTTTTGAAAATACATTTATGTTTCATCCTCGGCCTGCTGTTCTTAATAACAGGATGCGCAACGCCTCTCATGCAGGTAGCAAAGAAAGGTGATATTAATGGTGTAAAGGCACTACTTGATCAAGGCGCTGACGTGAATGAAAGTTTCCACGGTGAAACTGCATTGATGTTGGCCTCATACTATGCACACACCGATGTGGTGAAACTTCTGATTGAAAGGGGCGTGAATGTAAATACGATGACACAGATGGGCTCGTCAGCCCTGGGGTATGCAGCAATGGGTGGCCACAGGGATGTGATGAAAATCTTAATTGATAACGGAGCGAATGTAGATGCAGCTATAACGGGTTTAGAGCAACACGCTGCCATTTTTGCCAGCTATCCCGAAGCAGTTGCTCGAAATAAGATGGGCATTAAGCTACTTGAAAAGACTGTTAAGAAGCAGGAAATCGCCAGCCAGCCAACAATGCCAGTTCTCAGGCCATCTCAAGAAGTATCCCCAGCCATCAAATCCGACGTCGACGAACTTCCTATGATGCAAGCAAAACCAAACAAAAACGCTTATGCAATAGTAATCGGTATCGAAAATTACCGTCAGAAACTCCCCAAGGCTGATTATGCAGACAATGATGCTCGTGTTATGGCAGAGTATCTTGCGAAGGTCATGGGCTATCCTGAAGAGAATGTTGTTACGCTTACTGGTGAACATGCTACAAAAAGTGATTTTCAGAAATACATTGAAAAATGGCTACCAAATAATGCAGAAAAAGACAGTTCTGTATTTATCTATTACTCAGGTCACGGAGCACCCAATCCTAAAACTGGTGATGCCTTCCTTGTGCCATACGATGGAGATCCCTCTTTTATTGAAGAGACGGGATATCCCCTGAAAAGGCTTTATGCAAAGCTCGACACGCTTCAGGCAAAGGAAATCATCGTTGTCCTTGATTCCTGTTTTTCAGGCGCAGGCGGTAGAAGCGTTCTTGCCAAAGGTGCCCGACCCCTTGTTATGAATATGGACAAACAGGTGTTTTACAGTGACCGGATAGCAATTCTTTCCGCATCATCGGGGAGCCAGATAAGCTCAACCCATGATAAGGAGGGGCACGGCCTCTTTACATACTTTCTGCTCAAGGGGATCAAGGAGGGCAATTCTGAGCTTGGGATGCTCTACAATTACCTTAAACCGCAGGTGGAAAGGATTGCGAGGAAAACGTATAATAACGAGCAAACCCCGGGGCTGATTGCTCCGAAGGGGCTTTTGAACCTGAGACTTTACGACAGGTAGCTGTAGAAGGTGGGTTATGAAAAAGGATGATTCAAAGGCTTTTATTCCTTTAATCAGTGTAATCTTTCTCGTAGGTATGATGATGTCCGGCTGCGCCAGCATGATGGGCGCGTCGGGCCATATGGCCAACTCGCTGAACTATGTCCGCCAGCACAAGGGGGAGGGCCTGCGGCGTCCCATGGCGGGTAGTGAAGCGGAACTTATGGACATGGCGGTGAAGAGCATGGAGAAAGCCAACTATACCATCATTCGGGAGCCTCATGCGGTGTTGGCTAAGTACAAGGCGGGTACCGATATCTCTTACGCCTTCTATTTCTACCCATCCCAGATGAACAATCAGACCTACGTCGAAGTCCTCATTGCCAGCCCCTGGTTGACGGCCAAACAAATGCGGAAATTTCAGGAGCAGGCATTTACAATCATCTTAGTCGATATAAATAAGAAACTTCTGGAAAAAGGATATGATCCTAATGTGAAGGTGGAGGGGTCATGGCTCCCATTAAGCACTGCGGCCTTTGATGGTCAAATAGAGACCGCAAAAAAATTAATAAATAAAGGTGCAGATTTGGATTTAGCGATCTATGAGCTAAAAGAATTTGCATCGAAACAATCGCCCTACTTGAGCTATCCAGATAATAGAAAAGCATATGATAAGGCTAATTTGGCTGTTGAAATGCTGAATAGATTTACGCCCAGGCAGATAGTCCAACAAACTAATGTCTCTCAAAACATAACCAAAGAAGACCTCGCAAACATCGTTAAATCCGTAGTCGAAGATGCGAAAAAGTCTCAAAATAAAGACATAAAGACAGCCTCCGCAGTTCAATCAGATATAGATAAACCTTTTTTCAGCACAGCTTCAAAAATCATGGGTGACAATGATTATGCAATTATCATTGGGATTGAAGGTTATAGCAGTTTGCCGAAATCTGATTATTCCTACGACGATGCCATGTTGGTAAAAGATTACATTAAGGCTTTGGGTGTAAAAGAGAGAAACATCGAATTACTGACCGATGAAAAGGCAACTCTGTCAGGGATAATGAAATCGATCGAAGCGTGGCTGCCGAACAAGCTCAAGAAAGGCGGAAAGGTTTTTGTTTATTATTCCGGCCACGGCTCTCCTAACCCGGTAACAGGCGAAGCGTTCATCGTTCCTCATGATGGCGACCCCAATTATCTTGATGTTACAGGATATCCCCTGAAACGGCTGTATGAGAAACTTGGACGGCTGCAGGCATCAGAGATCATTGTTGTTTTGGACTCCTGTTTTTCCGGGGCGGGTGGAAGAAGCGTCCTTGCCAAAGGAGCGCGGCCATTGGTTATGACATCACAGAGCGCCATTCTGCCACAGAACATGGTGGTGCTGTCGGCAACACAGGGCTCGCAGATAAGCACTTCGTTTCAAGAAAAAGGCTACGGAATATTTACATACTATTTCCTAAAGGCGCTCAAAGATGGCAAAAAATCTGTTGCTGAAATCTATGAACATATAAAGCCCTACGTAGAAGACGAAGCAAAATCAATAAATGTCCAGCAATCACCAAGTATCAATCCGAATTTAGACAAATTAAAAGGAAGTTTTTTATTAAGAAAATAAAGCCGAGGGGATTAGAAACGACGCCATGAAAAAACTTTTAGTAATTCTTTGCATACTTATCCTCCCTGTTTGTTCTTTCGCCTCTGAAAAACCTGTATGGGTGGAAGCAACGGGAGAAGCTTGTCTCGGTGAGATCGACACGCCAAAGGAAGTAAAGGAAAGGGCCAGGCGGGACGCCCAAAAGAATGCTCTGGAAAAGGCTGTGGGGGTTTTTATCAAGTCACATACTCTCGTATCAAACAGCCAATTGGCGGAAGATTTGATATATGCCGCCGTGAGAGGACAGATTGAAAAGTCTGAGATACTTCACGAGGGATGGGATACGAAAGAAAGGAGCCTTTACAGGATAAAGCTTAAATCTCTCATCAAACCGGTGTATCCCGAAAAAGGAAAAGGGCTTTCCGTTAAGGCGTATCTTTCCAAAACAGACCTGAAAGAGGGTGAGGAAGTCAGGATATTTTACGAGGCGAGCAACGACTGCTATATTTATATCTTTTCCGTTGCCGCAGACGGTTCGGTGACCCTGCTTCTGCCGAACTCGATTCACATGGAGAATCTAACGAGAACAGGAAAAGCTTACGAATTCCCCACTTCCGACAGCGAGATCCACCTGAAAGCCATGTTCCTTCCCGGCTACAAAGGAAAAGTTGCGGAAGAACGTATCAAACTGATCGCCACCAAAGAAAAAGAGGAGATTCTATCGTTAGGGTTTCATGAGGGAATGTTCAAGGTTTATGATTCACGGTCAACAGGAATGATCAGCGATCTTGTGAAGAG
>Ga0307378_10002050_pt1 | contig 31623 bp, 30 predicted proteins | sample UN1MG_FD_202238 | JGI IMG/M metagenome (GOLD analysis project Ga0307378, IMG submission 202238) | Soil microbial communities from Risofladan, Vaasa, Finland - UN-1 | ecosystem: Environmental > Terrestrial > Soil > Coastal area > Acid sulfate soil | place: Finland: Risofladan, Vaasa | collected... | reverse complement strand
AAGCAATAACTTTTCTTTCCTTAAGGTTAAATAATACCGGATTTTCTCCCTTTGATAATAATTTACGATATTTGATATCTTTAATTTTTTCTAAATATTCTAAATTAGTCATTTTTTTTAGCTCTTTCAAATTCTCCACCTTTTTTTAAGATTCCTTACTTTCTTTAAGTTTACAGCCATTAGGACATTGCCAAGATCCTCTACTGAGACGACCATCTTCAAGGATCTTAGGGCTCCATACCTTACCGCAAATTTTACACATAAAAACTACCCTTTCTTCGTCTAAGATCAACACGATTTTAGGATTCAAATTTCTCATTCTCCTCACCTCTTTTAGACGTCTTAAAATCCTTATTAATGATCTTTAACTGTTTTATAAATCAAAGTTTCTCCACTCCATTCAAAACCGTAGAATTTTTCTAGCTTGCGTATGATATCTTTAACCTCTGAATACTTTCCCACTCTAAAAGCAAGAATTGAGTCTTTAGTCGTGTAGATTATGAAAAATTTAAACTTCTTTTTTAATATCTTTGATAAATCCCGGACTTCTTTTTCGTCGTAACAAAAAATATTCAATCTTGTATTTCTCGAATCTCTTAAAAAGGACATAAAGTTTCTCATACTCTTTCACTCTCTTAAATCTTATTTAAAAAGCTCCTTCAATTTTTCATTTGCTTCTTTAATTCCTTTCACAAACTTTTCCCACTCCTCAAATTTAAAAGCACAAGAGGCCGAAACATCAGCACTGGCAATATAAAGACCTATCTCGTCCTCATTCAATTCACAACCAACAGCTAAAAACTCGCCTATTTTTTGTTCTGGTAACAAAACCCCTTTCATCAATCTCTCCTTTCAAATTAATTTACCATATCTTTTTAATTAACTTTCTACCAATAATTTTATTTTTTCCTCTCCTGGCAATCTTCTTTGCATCTCCACTTTTGAGCTTCTCACAACATCGGTAGCCATATGAGCCAGAGCATATAAAAAAGAAACTGAGCTATTCTTTAGCTATTTATTTAATAGTTCAACCTTGCAAAAGCCCTCAACCTATTTTTAATAGCAGTGCTTTCACAGACAGACTCCAATTTCCCCTTCCCTTCTCCTCTTCTTGATAGAATTAATCGAGTTATTTGTCATTTTGTTTTCGCCATCTAATAAAAAAGGCCTGACTTCTAACAAGAGCCAAGCCTTCTATTGTTTTTATTCAAAATATGCTATAATAAACTACGAGTCAGAGGGACAATAAGGACTTCGGCTCTGTTCAAGCCCGCTTATCTCGGTCCGAAAGAGCATAGCGGGCTTGTCCTTTTATATATATTATATACTATATTAGAACTCAGTCAAATCATTATCGTTTTCAAAACACCTACCTTGGGGCCCAAATTCCCTTGATACCCCTTTTTGAGCAATATTCCTGGTCTGATCTTACTGGAATAAAAATCCCTCAAAAAATCTAAATCTGCGGAAGAATCTTGCTTCTCATTAAATACTTTTGGTTGCGTCTCCCAACCCTTTTTATAAACAAATTCTCTAAAACTTTATTAATACTATAAATTTTTCAAAAATCATTCTTCTTCTGTAAAAAATAAAAAAGCCCTTCAGCAAAATACCAAAGGGCTTGGAATTGTCAGGCTCCCCCAACAAAACGATTTTCGAACTTTTTGTATGAGCAATGAAACTGAGAGGGTGTGTCAAAAGTTAGAAGAAATATTTGGTCACTGTTGAGAGGTAAAAAACAGAATATCTCTCAAAATAAGCTTTACCTTTTGAATTAACTTACACTTCCTGTTGGATAGGTTCAGAAATTTTAGTTGGTGTAAGATTAGAAAAGATATGGATATTACCCTTTAACAAAGTGCTTAAAATACTGTTTCTAATTCCTATTTCATAGTTTCTATTCCCCACTTTGCACCATACTGACCGGTATTATTATCCTTGAAAATGGGGATTCTCGGGGTAATATAAGTAGATAGCACCAATATAAATGCTATTACTATAATACCAACAATTGCAAAAGAATTACCTTGCTTACTTTGCTTGGTCTTAATGAATATTTGCGTAGCTATGATCTGGCATACGATAGCCCCTGCAACATATGAACCTATATCTATAACTAATAGATCCTTTCCCAATATTGCTGTATATGTATAAAAGACCACTACAATTATAATTTCAAGTGCGATTACACCAGACAATTTAGCAATAAAAAAGTTTTTTACTTTCTTTCCTATAAAGAAGTATTCGGGAATCGAAAAGATAATTAAGGACCAAAATCCTAATTTTAAATGCTCCCAAACACTTTCATTTACAGGAGCGAATAATCCAATTATCGATGAATGGTTGGTCCACCCATAGATGAAATGAAGAACTGAACCAAAACCTATCACAAATAAAGTGCAGCTGATTTCCCATATTAGAATTGTTCGTCTATCCTCGGTTGACCTCATCTATCCCTTCTTAGATATGTACTCTATACGGTATTCATTCTCTCTTCAAGACACTCTCATGTTATATAAAAGACACATAGCAAAAGTATTTATAATTAAATATACGATAAAGTTTTCAAAAATCCTTCTTTTTCTGTAAAAAAATTATAAAAATAAAAAAGCCCTTCAGCTTAAATGCCAAAGGGCTTGAAATATCTTGGCTCCCCAGACAGGACGATTTTCGCAACTTTTGTATAAGTGATGAAACTGAAAAAGTGTATCAAAAGCTAGAAGAAATAATTAGGATATGTTAAGAATTAAAAAAAGGTATTATGTTAAATAGGATAAAGAATCATCGACTCTTATGTTCCATTATTCGATTTAATTTTTTAAAGATAACCCATATCCCAATTAGCACTAATAAAATTCCTGCTAAAAGTCTAAAATCAACAAATAATAAATTATTAATTAAAAAAAACAGAGAAATGGCTCCCAATATTCCTACGGGAATTAAGATTCCCTTCTCTCGTCCTCCAAAAAGAAAAAGCTGGAATAGACCTATTGCTACTCCCAGGGGAAATATGGGCCATAAATCTTCCATCAAGTGCCAACCATACATAACATTGACTAAAAATAAGAGGCCATAAGTAATGAGTATTCCTCCTGGAACCAGAAGACCTGCATCCTTCCGATAAATAAAATAACTTAATTCAAATAAAATTCCGGGTATTAATAAAAACAAGGGACATAAATTCTCCCAAACAATTTCTATTACTCCAAAGTTAGCTAATATTAATAGTACTCCTATAAATAATAGAAAAAGACCAAATAGATAATTAATTTTTTTCATCTTTTTCCCTCTCTAATTATTTAATAATTGTCCACTTTGCCAATTTGATTATTCGTTAGAAAATAGTGGATGGTCGTTTTATTTAAATACTTAATCATTTATTTTAATAATAATTTTTCAATTCACCAATTCATTTAACCAGCTAACCAGAGAACCAACTGCTAAACAAATAACTGCTTTCTGTAATAAACGCTACACGCCATACGTTTTATGCTATCTTCAACGTTTATATCCAATCATCCTTAAAAATTCTTTTCACTCTTTTACTTCTTCCACTACTTCTTCTGCCCCTTTTTTAATCTTTTCTTTAGACTCCTCTCTTTTATCAAACTTATCATCAGAAACTTGTTCAGGCTTTTTGGGAATTATAATCCAGGCAATAATATAGACAACAACTCCTGCGCCTCCTAAAACGACAAATAGTACCGTTAATAACCTGACCAAAGTAGAATCAACATCAAAATATTCCGCAATTCCTCCACAAACACCAGCAATCATATGATCTTTTTTTGACCTGTAAAGTTTCTTCTTCATTATAGATTTACCTCCTTTCATTTATTTATTAAAGATATTTGCTTAACTTCGCGAAGTTAAGTAACATAACTTCTGTTTAAATAGTCCCTTAAACTGCTTACTTATAAAGCTCTAAGAGTTTTTTCTTCATTTTTATTTTATATACAAATATTAGGATAATAATAATGAGAGTTTTACTATTATATTCGACTATTTAGATTAAAAATCCTTCTTTTTTTGTGAAAGTTTTTGATTAGGGAAATTATAGACCTTTAATTATACTTCCAAGGGCAAGCAATATAAAAGCTACTGCGACGAGCCAGAAGTTGTAAGGTGCAAGCAATGGGATTTTTATAATTCCAAGGTAAAGAAGTATCCCTAAAACTGCCAGGATAACAGATATAAGCCAAGTACTTGACTTTGGTGCCCGCATTTTTACACTCCCACCCCCTTTCTTTTTCTAATTATTTTTTGCAATATTTCTTATAATTGAGTGACTGCAAAACCTTTCTTTTCAAATGTTACCAAAATCGAAAGTTTTGTCAAGTGTTTGTACGCGTTACATACATTTGAGACTCTGGATAATGCAAAAAGTGTAGATTAAAATAGATACTATGTTGAAAGTCAACCCGCAAACTCTCCTCTAGACTATGAAAATATTTATAAAAATAAAAAAGCCCTTCAGCAAATACCAAAGGGCTGAAAATTGTCAGGCTCCCCAGACAGAACGATTTTCGAACTTTTTGTATGAGTGATGAAATTGAAAAAGTGTATCAAAAGTTAGAAGAAGTAGTCAGTTAGTTACTATTAGAGAAGTTTTACTTAAAAGATTATTTTATGCTCCTAGTCTATTACTTATTTGGGATTTATAAAGACAAAGGCCAAATAAAAAGAAGAGGTGCACCTCTGTTATATCAAGAGAGAGTGGCCTCTCCATCACCTATAAGTATAAGTCTTCTAATTACCTTTTTTTAGGAAAACAAATGCAATAAATATTCTTTTCTCTTTCTAACTACCCCACTAAAGTTTACACTAATACTTAACTTTTCCTCCCAACTTTATCGTCCGTCGACCTCGGGCATAGCAGCTTGTGCTCTTATTGACTTTTACTTTCGGAAGATATTGCTCCTTCTGTGAGCAAGGAACATCGGGGGGGCTGGTGCAAAGCACCAGCCCCCACTTACTTCCAGTGCCGGACTTAAACTTTACTTGCCCACAATCTTCAACGTGTCTGTACCCGCGATGGACCACCCGTTGTAGGTCGCACCGGTTAGCGTTACCGAAGTGTTCCCCGGGTCTATGTTTATGTCTTAGACGCGGAAATAATCTCCAGCACTGATTCCACGGCAAGGTTACACAAGGCACCTCGCCTCACGTTTAGCTAAATTACTTGACTTTGACGTTGCCGTTAGTCCACTCGTACAAGCTAAGGGGTGGCTTTGCAAGGGCATTAACCGCCGGACCATTAGCGACACTGCTGACCATGTCTGGTCCACTGGCCTTAGAACCCTCGCCGTTGTCCTGCACTCTCCAGTAGATTTCCGTCCCTACTAACCCTGGAACTTCGGACTGGGTGATGACAGCGCCAATCCAAGCGTCCCCAGTATTGGTGTCAACGACTAGGTAAAGAACATCCGCATGGTCAGGGCTTTCGTAGACATCGCGGTGATAAAACTGGGCATTACCCCTGGCACTCCCATCCTCGTCTATCTGTTGAGCAACGAACCCGTAGGTCACACGATCGGCCCAGTCAACGGTGCCCCCGCCCGACGCTTGATGCAGTGGCCCTGCGACCAAGGCTGGGCTTGCCACAGCAAGTACGAAAATCAGTGCTAGTATTGGGAATAGTATTTTCTTCATCTTTTTTTATCTCCTTTCTTTTAAGATTGCCTTATCGTCCGTCGACCTCGGGCATAGCGGCATTGAAGTCTTCAATTTTGCTTTCACAAGATAATCAAGGGAAAAGAATTTCCCCTCTTTTTTAACCTCCTTTTCTATATAATTGTATTTTTTTAGTATTTTCAGAACACCTTCTTACAAGCTTATCAAATCACATGATAATTTACTCCAGCCACCGCCTTCTTTATTAAAGTGAATAGCGCTTATCTTAATTTATGCTTATGTATTATGAATGACTTTAGAAAAATATTTTATATACTACTTATTCAATCTTATTAGTAGTAAGCCAATTCAAAAAAAATAAATTGCCTCGCCTATTTATTTTAAATATTAATAGATAATAGAAGCAATTATTGTGCCAACTTATAAAGCTTAATGTAAGAATATTTATTTTTTAAAATGTATCCGGTGAAAGAGCTGATAAATAAAGACTTTATTGATTCTCATCTAAAAAATATTAAATAATATTTCTAAATAATATTTAATCAATATTAATCGCTTTACCAGAAAGGGCAAAATTTTCTCATTTTTCTACTAATAAGCTGGGCAATTTTTTCCCAGTAACTGCTTTCACTATGCTTTTAAAATAAATTCTGATATATAAAAAAGCCCTTCAGCAAAATGCCAAAGGGCTGGAAATGTCTGGCTCCCCCTATTGGAAACGTTTGGAACTTTTAAGAGGGATATAGTAATAGATAATATTAAATTAAATCAGTTAATCCTTCAATGTTAAAGCAATATCTAAAGATTAGAATTTGTAAAATATTTATAAAGAAAAAAGCCCTTCAGCAAAATGCTAAAGGGCTTGGAATGTCAGGCTCCCCAGACAGAACGATTATAGAACTTTTTGTATGAGTGAGGAAACTGAAAAAGTTTGTCATAAGTTAGAAGAAATGATTAGTATTGGTTAAAAATTAAAATATTTAAGTGAGATTTTAAATCTATCAATAAAACACGCTTATTTAGCTTACCTTTACCTATATTAATGGTGCAAGTAGTCTTGTCTCTGCACCTCCCTTTTGGTTAATTAAAGCTATTATTTACCATTATGAAAGGAGAAGTAGTTTAAGTTAAAATAAAAAGCGAGGCTTTACCACCTCGCTTAAACTTAGCTATTAATCCAATTAGGTTCAATATGCAACTACTGGTGTATTCACCTAAATTACAACCTTATGGTGTAGGAAAAGTTGATGCGTGTGCATGAATGATAACCCACTTTCCATCTAGTTTTTTGCATACAAAACTAGCTCTTCCCTGGCTTACCACCATACCGCCTTCCGGGGTAGGCATAGTTAAGATCCAGTAAGATGTCAGGATGGCAACATCTTCCATAACATTGATCGAGGGCTGTCTGATTTCAAAGTTAACAGTTCCAGGGGGAAATTGGGAAAGATAGTAGGTCATTCCTTTTAAATATCCCTGAAGAAATTGGCTCCATCCATCTATCCGGAATGCGGTATTAGGGTCTGGCCAAAAGACTGTTAACCTCTCATCGTGCCAAAACAGTTCTTCGAATGTTTCAAGATCGCCTGTTTCGAATGCCTGCTCAAATTTGATTCCAATAGCAAACAGTTCCTCTTCTTCTGTTGAAGCTATAACAGCAAGGGAAGAAAAGAGAGTTAAAATTAACACCAACACTATTACCAATCCAATTAATTTTCTCACGTTATCTCACCTCCTTTTATAAACATTTTTTACTTAAGTCTATGACAAATTTCTATCGCCTCCTTTATACTAATCTGTGGGGTAATCACAATGTAAGGCAGAATTGATCAAACCCAACTACTTGACATCGCCTTTCCTAATTTTAAAAATGCAAATGAAGATTAAAGATTGAGGTGCCTTTTTGACGTAGATGTAGATTAACTGTTAATGGGATAAATGGTCATATATTTTACAGTATGATTATTATAATATAACTGATTCTTTGTTTATATTATACGACAAAATTTTACTTTATCCTTCTTTTATTCAGAAAAATTTTAAGTGTGTACTACAGATAAATAAAAGAAGCCCCTTAGCATGTTGCCAAAGGGCTGGAATTGTCTTGGCTCCCCAGACTGTAACATAGACAGAATTTTTACTTCTAAATTTTACTTTCAAACAGTGGTTAAACCCCCTTCTATTCCTATAAAAACATATAGAAATCCTATCTATTTGGCAAGAGAATATAAGAAAATGATTGATTCAGGTAAAGCAAAGAATCAGGCAGAACTAGCCAGAATAAAAGGAATCTCAAGAACAAGAGTTACACAAATTATAAACCTATTAAAGCTTGATTCTTTTAGTATCCAAGAATTAGTAAAATTAGATGATCCACTTGAATCGAAAATTATAACCGAACTGATGCTGCGACCATATGTCAATAAATCACCTAAGGAACAAATAGATCTCCTTAATATTTTAAAAAGCAACTTTTTTTCTATAAAGATTTAAATAAAAAAAGCTCTTCGGCAAAATAACAAAGGGCTGGGAATTGTTTGACAACCCCTATTCTCGGCTCAATACATTTGACCGCAATTTGAAATACATAAAGGAATGGCGCAAATTGTGATTGCAGTAATGAAGCGACATGGATATATGATTTCAATGATATGGAAACTGATTCGTTGAAATCGGATTCAGTAATTGCAATCTAATCGATTGACATTTGATTCTCCCGGTCTAATGACTAAAATCAGCGCGCCGGGTTACGGACTTTGGATAATATTGATACACGTTGTCCCACCGCCCGCTACAACGAAAGTTAAGCCATGTAATATAAATCAACGATGGGCCTAGCTTGCAGTTGTTAGTATTACTTCAGCTATTTCCATGACCACCTAAATATAAAGCAATCAGGTGGTGATAACATCTGTGCCTTCCAAGTGAAAATCATATTCTGCAAGTAAGCCTCACACTTAGGTTGGTCTACGACAAGAATCTCAGAAGCCTCTTGTTTCTTATAAACTTTGAAATGATTAACACTATAAGTGTTGGGGAATGAGAATTTGGCCACTAAATTCTCTATCAAAACCTCTGCGTTATACAACCAGTATTCATTTTCTGATCTGAAAGAATTCTCTATTCTATATTTCAAGTTGAGTCGGTGTTCATAGGCCTTTCTTAGGGGTGGAGAGAAAAGAATCGATAACAGATACATGCCAGGAAACATCTTCTTAATGTTTACGATCCCGTTCTCCACCTCAGCAGAGCTAACGACTCCATCGACCTGCACCTTTTTATATAAAGTACTGAAGTTTTCGTTTTCTGGTATTATGAAATAGGATTCATTTACTTCTGTATTATTGCCTCTTGTTCCACTAAAGGTCATCTCAAAAGCTATCTCTTTTGCGGTAAAGCCTCCTAAAAAACCTTCCGTTAGTATGTCAACAGGAATCTTTGAATAAGACTGATCTTGAAGAATCGTCTTCCTAAGCTTATCCCTGAGTTCAATTAACCCGCGTAAGCTGTGCTTATAGACTATACACCTTAGATGCCTTAAATCGAAGGGAACATCTTCAACTGATTGGGTCACCAATATCACATTCTTGCCTATCGCATGGCCAAGACCTAGCTCGTAAAATACATTTGGGTTCTTGCCCGTCATATCGGCAATTATTAACCCTGCTATCTGAATGTTCTCCCATATGTCTTGTATTATTGCAGTAGATCCATATATTTCATCGGCTCTAAGGCAATGATAGCCAAGTTCTTCTAGTAGTGGTTTGATGATATCTTGATAGACTTCTTCATATTCTTCTCTAAATGGCATCAACACAAAGCACTGATTCTGTCGAACAGTTTTTACAGTTCTCTTAAAGAGAATATCTGTTGTCTTATCCATGGTCACTTCCTATTTTATATTGTTCCTTGTATAACTATACGAAGCTATATCTCCGGTTATGCCTTTATGAAGCATTTTTCCATCTTACTATCCTTGTCATAACTATTTAATAACTATCCCCAGGAGCCTAACAATTAATAAACGAAATGCTTTAATTTATGATAATTTTTGAAACCTTATAACACGAATATACTCCACAAATTAGCGATTGTCAATTATATGGTCTGCCTAACTTTCTTATTTTGCCTGTAATAAAAAAAATACGCATTTCGTATATTATCAGGTTTTTGTCCAAAAAGGAATCTATGATCTTCCCCCGATAAAACGGACAGTTAGTTAAGCAACCATGGTCATTTTCTCATATTCCTCAGGACTATGGTACCCGAGAAAAGAATGTAATCTTTCTCTATTGTAAAATATCTCGATATATTCAAATATGTCCCTTTTTGCCTCCATTCTCGTCTTATACTTTTTCAGATAAATAAGCTCCACTTTTAAAGTGTGGTAAAAGCTTTCCATCACCGCATTATCGAAAACAATTCCCTTTGCGACTCATCGAACATCGAATACCTTTTTTACTCAGTAATACCTGGTAGCAGTAACTGGCGTATTGACTACCCCGATCTGAATGTAAGAGTAAATCTCGACCAGGCTTTCTCTGCTTAATGGCCATATTAAGTGCCTCAATGACTAGGTCTTGCGTTATCCGGTTTTTCATGGACCAACCCACAATTTTACGCGGGAATAAAGATCCATAACGGTCGACAGGTAGAGCCAGCCTTCCTGGGTAGAGACGTAGGTGATATCGGCCACCCAGAACTTGTTGGGTCTATCTACCCTAAAGTTACGATTTAAATGATTTGCTACTATCGGATGCGAATGTTTCGAATCGGTAGTAGCTCGGTATTTCTTTTTGGTAACAGCATAAATACCTGCTTTTTTCATTAACCTTTCTACCCGCTTTTTGTTCACATAATAACCTTCTTTATAAAAGTACCTGATGGATACGGGGACTTCCATAAGTCTTGCGATGATTGTGGTATATGGTATTTATCTTTTGTATTAAATTCATATCTTCTATCTTTCTGATGCTTTTAGGATATTTATTCCACTGGTAATACCCAGACCGGGAAATCTTTAACACCTGGCACATCTTCGTGACACTGAATGTGTCAGTATGTTCCCGGATAAACCCAAATTTTTCTACGGTTTTTTTGTGAAGATGGCCAAAGCTTTTTTTAATATATCTCGCTCCTGCCTGACATCATAAAGCTCTTTTTTTAGCCTTCTGATTTCGTCTTCCTGGGGAGAAAGTTTTTGCTTACCATTTCCGGGGAAGGCTAATTCTCCGTTTTTCCGATATTGAGCACGCCATCTCCTCAGATTATTATGGGATATCCCTAGGTCTCGGGCAACTTCTTCAACTGTTTTTTCTGATGTCCAACTATGCCCAACTGCATTTTTCTTAAATTCTTCACTGTATACTCTTCGACATCCTTCCATATCTTCTGAACCTCCAGTTATTTAATTATAGCTCTTAACTTGGTGTCAAGTAAAGCGGGGGAGGTTTATAAAGGGTTTTTGTGTGTATAGGTAAGTCTACACCTTTTTATTATATTTTCATAATCCTTCTCTTGCTATTTGTCTTATTATCAACAAAAGAAAGTATTGTTAAATATAAATATTTTTCTTCTAACTACCCCACTAAAATTTACACTAACATGACAAACTTGACGGATTGATATCGGAAGAACTCTATCGTAAAAAATTGAAGGAATATAAAGAAAAACAAAGAGATATTTTAATTCAAATGGAAGAACATAATAAGGCAGATGAAAATTTTTATTTAACCGCTCCCAAAATTCTTAATTTAGCTAATCGAGCTCTGGAAATATTTGAAAGTTCTGAAGTGAAAGAAAAAAGGGCTCTGATTAATTTGTTACTTAAGAACCCTTTACTCTCCGAGCGAAAGCTTTTATTTTCCTTGCGTCCGCCCTTCTATATGATAGCCAAATGCGGCCAAAATAAAAACTGGCTCCCTAACATTCGCCAGTTGGAACCAAATTGTACAAGATATACGTAACATCTATAAACTAAAGGAGTTAATTAGCCTTCCTATAGGAGCATAAACAATGTTAAATTGCTTATTTTCTCTTATTTATCAATAAAGTATACTCCCTACTCTTATTCTAACCATATATTATATAAAACAATTATTATTTTTAAGGTAAATTTTTATTAGATAATAATAAAATGCATTTGAAATTGAAGTTAAAATATTCCTCTGAAATAACAATAAAGCTTGGTAATTATCCACATAATTTAATTGAAGAAATTATAATTTTCCTTTTAGAATTATATCATCCAAACTTTTTCCTAAATATAAATCTCTTTCCTTAAAGAAAATTTTTAACGAATCTTTTGTTAATTCTCTAAGTTGGAATACTCTTTGCTCGTCTAACTCTTGAATTTCACCCCCATGTACTATTTTGCTTCTAATATCATATGACTCTTTAATAAAGTTAAATATTTCTTCTCTTTTTTCCTTATCATTACCACCCAATATATATGCCATCCTCATGCTCAATTTATATTTTAATTCTTGATTTGCATTTCTTAAAAATAAATTTTCTAAAACTATCATAGTGTCTAAAAATATATTAGTTAAAAAATGCTGACTATAGTTTCTATTAAAATAACTAACAGCTAAGTCAAATTTTGAAGTAGAAAATATATCATATTCTCTGAAATATTTTTTCAATAATTCAATTTCACCATTGTCTATAACATATATTTCCTTTTCTATCTTTCTATCTATAATCAAATAAGAAAGATTTACTGCAGAATAACCATACGTTGATGTATTAGCTAAAGGTTCGACAATAAAATTAAATCCAATAAACTCTTTTTTAAATAATCGAAATAGAATCATTGCTTTTTCAAACTCAATAATTGCTTTATCAAAAAATTCATATATTTTCTCTGCAGATTTATTTACCTTTATATAAGTCCTCAAAAGGTATTCAGAAGAAATAATAATCTCAAATCTTTTAATTAATTCTTCAAAAACCACTTCCTTTTCAAAAGGAGTAGGCTTTTCAATAAAAAATTTATCTCCTATCTCTATTTTATCTTTGTTTGTCACAAAATTGATTAGAGGCACCCAAAATTGTATTTTATGGCTACTCATATAAGTAATCCTCCCAGTTTACTTTTTTAAATATGTATATTTATTTTACATTTTATATCCTATCCAATATGCTCTATCAACATAATAAAAAATATAAAAATCATATTATAAAAGCAATGAAAGATAATCTAATATAAATTTTACTATTTGTTTTTCTTATTCATCCTTTAATCCTCTGTACCTTTTTAAAGTCTTTTCTAGAATAGGAGTAAAAACTTTAAATAAAAGTGCATCTAAACATATTTTTATCGCATATACATCATCCATTGTTATATTTACTTGTTTTTTCTGAGCATGCATCACTTGATTTGAACGTATGAAATAGGAAGATTTAAATTGCTTACTAAGGATTTCCCCAAGTCCTACTTTATTTATTGCTTTTTCAATATCTTTTACTTCTTTATCTAGTTTTTTTACTTGAAGGACTTTGTTGGTTACGGTATTCTCAAAACAACGATAAAAATTATAAAAAGCCTCTTTGTAAAAATCTATATTAAAAAATGTAAGGCTTAGGTGCAATATACCTTTAATATATTCTTCTCTTATTGTAGATATTATTTCTTCCTTTGCTAAAACTCCATAATATTTACATGCATTTCGAATTTCTTTTTCTGTAATTTCTTTGATACTTCCTTCAAAATATTCTTTTCTATGTTCCATCTGCAGAGGAAATGTTAATATTTTTTTCTCTGCAATTGGATTGCAAACTTCATATTTAGGTACTGAAAAGCCATACCAATCCCATGTAAAGTATCCTAAACATGCAATATTTAATGCCATGATAAAAGTTGATATGCTAAAATGTGACAAAGCAATAAAATGTTTAATATCGGTACAATTACTTGATTTATTTGTTACAGCTAACAAAAAAGACTTCTCTTTAACATCGCTTACAATAAAAGGACTATTGCCACTCATCAACAAAGAAAAAGCTTCTTTATTTAATCTATGAGAGTGACTAACTATAATGCATTTACTTTTAAATTGTATAATTTTCTTTTCTCTAAAAATATTAAATCCCCTCATCATTATCGATTTATTGTGTAATTGAAGTAAATCAATAAAATCAAGACTTATATCTATAATACTATATATATTTTAAAAATCCTTCTTTTTTCTCATAATAAAAAGCCCTTCAGCAAATGCCAAAGGGCTTGAAATTGACAAGCTCCCCCTATTGGAAAGGTTTGGAACTTTTTGTTGGGGTGAAATTATAGAGGAATTGCAGAATATCAATAAACTAAAGGAATTAATTAGCATTCCTGCAAGTTCTGTAAGTTATAAAGAGTGTCATCTTCTTTAGCTCACTACTTTTATTTTATAATCAAATTTATCAATATATATTCTCTTAAGAACAGATACTGTGAATCAAAGAATCATCCCATGATTTTTTAAATAGAAGAAGTTGCCGAGGGGGATTTAGAGAAATCTTTGTCTTCTCTTTTATCCTCCGTTATATACTGCGCTATATTAATAGAATGATTTTTATTTTCTCCCACTTCTATTATTAATTTCAAAAACATAGCTTAAAGTTTTTTTAATTTAGTGATTCCAATTCTGGATATTTTTTCTTCTATCTCCTTTATTTTTTCTTCCATTACCGTAGGAGATAGAACGGGTCCAAAGGGAGGAGGTGAACGCAATTCTATTTCAATATCCCTTACCTTTACATATTCAATGCTTGGCGAAATGAGAATAATGATTAAAATTGCAATAAGAAATCCATATAAGGTCCAATTTACTTGTATACAAGGAAACCACCCAGGAATAAATGGGTGAAGCAATAACAATGCAAAAATAAACATTATAAACATTACAAGAATAAAAAATCCGATTCTCTTAGGCCATTGATATAAAGGTGAATTTAACCACCAGCGCCACCAGGGTGGCCTAATTTGATAGTTCCAGATATTGCCGAGCAATTCACGGACAGATGTTTCTATCGGAGATTTTGATTTTAACCTTATACACTCTTCAAGCTTTTCTTTTGCTGTAAAGGTATCATCACTTTCAAGGTAGAAAAAGCCTAAAAAATATAGGATACATGCATTTATCTTCTCTCCATCTTTTTTAATTAGTGAAACTGCCCTTTCTAAGTTTCTTATGATTGTTGTAATCTCTTCTTTGTACTTTAGACATTTTGAGTCCAAAGAAAATTTTGCCTTTAGATAGTTAGCATAAGCCTCCCAAAGGAAAAGTTTTGGATTACCTATATCCAAAGAAATCGCTTTTTTAAAGGATTTACTTGCAGCATCATAGTTTTTTTCTTCAATATCAATTCTTCCTTGTAGACTTAATGCAGAAGTAAGATTCTCATTTCTCTTAAGTGCATTTTTAGCATTTTTAGAAGCATCTTCAAGATTTCCGAGCTTGAAGAAGAGTTCTCCTATGTTACTGTATCCTAAAGCCTCTTTTGGATTTATCTCGATGGCTTTCTCAGAAACCTCTATCGCCTCTTCATATCTCTTGAGCCTAGCAAGTAAAAAACCTTTATTTAACCAGGTGTCATTATCTTTCGGATTTATCTCGATGGCTTTCTCAGAAACCTCTATCGCCTCTTCATATCTCCTGAGCTTACCAAGGCAAAAACCTTTATTTAACCAGGCTTTATCATCTTTTGGATTTATCTCGATGGCTTTCTCGTAGGCCTCTATCGCCTCTTCATATCTCTTGAGCTTACCAAGGCAAAAACCTTTATTTAACCAGGCTTTATCATCTTTTGGATTTATCTCGATGGCTTTCTCGTAGGCCTCTATCGCCTCTTCATATCTCTTGAGCCTAGTAAGGCAAAAACCTTTATTATACCAGGCTTTATCATCTTTTGGATTTATCTCGATGGCTTTCTCGTAGGCCTCTATCGCCTCTTCATATCTCTTGAGCCTAGCAAGGCGAAAACCTTTATTATACCAGGCATCATTATCTTTCGGATTTATCTCGATGGCTTTCTCGTAGGCCTCTATCGCCTCTTCATATCTTTTGAGCTTACCAAGGTCAAAACCTTTATTAAACCAGGCATCATTATATTTCGGATTTATCTCGATGGCTTTCTCGTAGGCCTCTATCGCTTCTTCATATCTTTCGAGATTACCAAGGCAAAAACCTTTATTAAACCAGGTTTTATTATCTTTCGGATTTATCTCGATGGCTTTCTCGTAGGCCTCTATCGCTTCTTCATATCTTTCGAGATTACCAAGGCAAAAACCTTTATTAAACCAGGCGTCATTATCTTTCGGATTTATCTCGATGGCTTTCTCGTAGGCCTCTATCGCTTCTTCATATCTTTCGAGCTTACCAAGGTCAAAACCTTTATTAAACCAGCCTTTATAGTCCATTCTATTCTCCCAGAGCTTTTCTTATTTCCTAGAAAGATTTTACAAGTTCAATCTTTTCTTTTTTGAGTGAAGTATTTTGTATAACCGAACTACTTCTTTTATACTCTTAAATTGGTATGTTTTGTGAAGTGCTTCGTTGCATTTATATAATTTCTATATTTAATATACTACTTTTTAATTCAAAATCCTTCTTTTTCTGGAGAATAATTTATAAAAATAAAAAAAGCCCTTCAGCAAATGCCAAAGGGGTAGTTATTGTTTGACTCCTCTATCGATTTCTGTGATTGGAACTAAATTATTAACGATATATACGAAACATCTATAAACAAAAGGAGTTAATCAATCTTTCTGCAAGAGTATAAACAATATTAGATTGTCTATTTTTCTTTAATTTATTTTTATACAGATAAAGTTAAAAATAATAATGCGCCAAATTAACTTTCTATTTTTGAAAGCTTACGAAATTCATTCCTAGTCTTCCGTATAATATCTTCTATTGCCGATTTTAACTCAGCTTCGCTCATATTATTTTTAAATAAACTAAAAATATTTTTTGTATGCTTAACAACAAGCCTAGATCTATTAAGGGAAGAGTGAAGACTAGAAAAACTTTTTATTCTTTTTTTCGTAAATTCTATTATCCAATTTAGACACTCTATATTATCTTTGGCAAAATCAGCAGGCATAATAAAATCATTTTCAAAAAAATTAACATAAAAGCAAAGTTTGCATATTTCGGAAGGATCCGGACACTGTTTCCGGTAACTTCCGGACAGCATTTCGGAATTATCCGGACAGTATAACGGCATATCCGGACACCTTGTCGAATCATTAAATAAAAGGTACTCTTTAATTATAATGATTAAAGGGGGCCAAATAATGAGGAGGCTAGATATGCTAAAAACGAGAGAAATACTAAGATTAAGACACGAATTAGGATTATCGCTGAGAGAAATAGGTCAAGTCTGTAGTTGTGGGAAAACAACGGTATCAGAGATTCTCATGCGAGCTAAAAGGGCCGAAATAATGTGGCCGATCGACCTTAGCGATAAGCAATTGATGTCCAAGCTTTATCCACCTACAGAAAATAGGACATCAGTTCATGAACCAGATATGAAATACATTTTTCATGAGATGAAGAAAAAGAAGGTAACCTTGATGCTTTTGTGGGAAGAGTATAAAGAGAAACATCCCGGTGGAATCATGTATACCCAGTTTTGTTACCGCTATCGGAAATTTAAAAAAGACAATAAAATTTTCTTGCATAAAGAGCACAAAGCAGGTGAGGAGGTTGAAGTTGATTGGGCTGGAGACCATATCTCATATGTGAAACCAAGTACGGGTGAAGTCATAGCAGCATCCCTGTTTGTCGCTGTCCTGCCAGCGAGCGCATATCCTTTTGTATATGCTTATGATAATATGAAAATGCCAAACTGGATAGATGCTCATGTGCGAGCTTATACCTATTTTGGAGGAGTCCCCAAGATTACGATCCCTGACAACACCAAAACTGCTGTTATCAAATCCGACTTGGTAGACCCGGTCTTAAACAAGAGCTATCACGAGATGGCCAGGCATTATAGGACAACCATCATACCTGCCAGGGCAGGAAAACCTAAAGATAAGGCCGCTGATGAAAACATGGTAGGGAATGTTTCACGGAGAATAATTGCCGCCCTGAGAAACAGGCAATTTTTTAGCCTCTATGAAATCAACCAAGCGATATCTGAAGAACTTGAGAAATTTATTCATAGGCCTTTTCAAAAGATGGAAGGCAATAGAAAGGCTGCCTTTGAAAAGATTGACAAACCCTGCTTACAAGCCTTACCTTTAACCAAATATGAATATGCCCAATGGAGGGAGACAAAAGTTGCCTTTAATTACCATGTGGATTATGACAATTTTTTTTACAGTGTTCATTATTCCTATGTCAACCGCCCCTGTTCAATACGGGCAACTTCTAAAACCATAGAGGTGTATGTAGGTCGTGAACGGGTAGCCGCATATCCCAGAAACTACAACACCTCTAAAAGGTATACAACCCTGGAAGAACATATGCCTGATGAACACAAGGCTGTTTATGGGTGGAGTTCCGACCGTTTTCTGTCATGGGCAGATAAAACCGGCCCGAACACCCGGGAATTTATAAAAAAGATCCTCGAGACTCGGGAATACCCTGTCCAGAGCTATAGGGCCTGCATGGGTATCATGCGCCTTGGTAAAGGTTATCCGGTCGAAATAATGGAAACTACCAGTCGAGAAGCTCTGGATAAAAATATCTGCTCCTACAAGTATTTTAACCTCATTTTAAAACAGGTTGTTTCAAAATTATCCAAGAGAGAGGATGATAAAATCATACAGCATGAAAATGTTAGAGGAAGCAGGGCTTATGCGGGAGGTGGTATCCATGCTTAACAATCCTACTGTAGAAAAACTTAAGGATATGAAACTTAGGGTCATGGCTCAGGTGCTGATTGATTCAGACCCTGCTTTAAGAGAGCTCTCCTTTGAGGAAAGACTAGGCATTATCGTTGAAAAAGAGTGGTTGCACAGAAAAAACGCCAGAATTAAGCGATTCCTGTATAATGCCTCTCTGGCAATAAATGCCTGTATTGAGGACATTGACTATACTCAAGACCGAAAGATAGATAAAAAAACCATCCGGACACTTTCTAGCTGTAGCTTCATCGAACAGAAACTTAATATCATTATTTCGGGTAAAACAGGCTGTGGTAAATCCTTTTTGGCCTGTGCATTTGGGAATAATGCCTGTCGCCATGGTTATACTGTCAAATACTACAGAATACCTGAACTCCTGCTTGAAATTCAGGCTGCAAAAAACGAAAATTGGTATACTCAATTTATGAATAAGTTGAAAAAAGTAAGGCTTCTGATATTGGATGACATAGGCCTTAAGTCATACACCTTGGAGGAAAGTAGGGATATCCTTGAGATTGCGGAAAGCAGGTATAACAAAGCATCCACAATACTTTCCGGGCAGATTCCCCATACGCATTGGTATGACTTATTCCCTGATCCTGCCCTGGCAGATGCCATAATGGACAGGATAATCCACAATGCCTATATTCTGCCGTTGGACTCAAAAAAATCTATGCGGGAGGTGATGGCAAAAAAGACCATTCAGGCAATCTAATGAACGATAGGTCAAAAGGGTGTTGCCGAACAGTCGCTATGGGTATACAATAATGGTACAAACTTAAACCGTATTGGAAAAAAGGAGCAAAGCCTTTAGATCAAATTCTTGTGGTTTATCAATTTAATATGAACCAAATGATAATTATTGATTAAGAATAATGTTTTGTAAAAATTGAATCGATAAGATGTCCGTATGTTCCGGTTTAATGTCCGGATGCCTTCGGAATTGCCGTCCGGATACTCCGGTATACGCAACTAATAATTTATTTACATCTATGGAGAAAAATATAGTAATTTTTTAATCTTTAAAGGTGGCTCACTTTTAAAGTGTAACTAAGAGAAATATTGAGTTTAATTTAGTCCACTTTTAACTTTTAAATAGTCCACTTTTAACTTTTAACTAACAGTTTTTAGTTGGTTTTTTCAAGTATCTCAAAGATATATTTTTCAGGAAGTATCAAATGCCAAAGTTAGCTGATTTAATCGGTAAATAAAGTTTTGATAAGGTATAGCAGAATAAAGCCTATTCTATTAATTTTAAAAATAGGGTGTAATAGATCTATTTTGTCATACTTAATTTTATTTCCCCCTAATTATTGAGCAGTTATACGAATCTTATAGCTTTATATAAAATGATTATCTCCCAAAAACTAAACTTTTATTATTGACCTGTAGATTTTTGGAGAAGAGCCTTATTAATATACCTAATTATATCTAGATTTTGTCTGCCACATATCAGGATTATTTCCAAGTTTATTTTTTAATGTTTCAGTTATTTTATTAAGTTTCTCCAAAACATCTGAGGTAAGTTCTGTTTCAGCTGCTTTAACATTCATATTAACTTGTTCTGGATTACGCGCTCCAGCTACAACGCTTGTTATACCTTGTTGATTAAGAATCCATGCTAGGGAAAGCTGAGGCATACTAATATTAAGATCATGGCTAATTTTCCTAATTTCGTTAATAACATTAAATGTCTCTTTTTCAGCTCCCTTTTCACTATGTCGCGCCATAGGCCTTTTGCAAGAAAAGTGTCTGGTTCCAGCCCTTCCTTCAGGAACATCATCTGGAGATTTAAATTTACCCGTTAACAAACCTTGAGCTAGTGGACTGTAACATGTAATACTTACATTGTTTTTTATACATAAATCAACAATATCAAATTCAATTGCCCTAAATAACATATTATATGGAAGTTGATTTGCTTCAACTCTTCCCTTGCTCAGTAAATTTTTTATATCATTCTTACCAAAATTTGAACAGGCAATAACCCTAATCTTTCCTTCCTGTTTAAGTTCTTCCATTGCCCCCATAGTTTCAGCAAAAGGTATTTCCAGATTAGGCCAATGTATATAATAAACATCAATATAATCTGTCCTCAACCTTTTTAAACTATTCTCACAGGCTTTTTTAACATCCTTTGGTTTAAGATGTTCTTTAGATACTTTTGAAGCAATAATAACCTTACTTCTACAATCTTCTAAACCTCGACCTACTAATTCTTCAGAATAACCATTTTCATATGCTTCAGCAGTATCAAAAAAATTTATTCCGCAATTATAAGCAGTTTTAATTGCATCAATAGCTTGTTTTTCATCTTGCGAACCAAATGTAATACCTCCAGCAATAGCCATACAACCCATTGCTATAGTACTAACTTTTAAATCACTAATCCCAAGTTTTTTATATTTCATTATATTACCTCTCCATTTTTATAACAGTAATAATAGTAAACTTAAACAAAAATAATTAAATCACATCTTTAATCGTACTTACTAGCTTCATCAACTTGGTTCCATATTCAATATAATTTTTATAATTTAATTCTTTGTTATTTGAATTATTGTTTTGTTTATGAAAAACAATAGTCATATGTGGTTCAATAGAAATACCCCTATTATAACCACTTTTTAATAAATCTTTTATAATTTTCTTAACACAACCACCTCCCTCTCCAGGAAATGTATATTTTGCATTGGGAAATATTCCTTGAGTTTCATTTAAATAAATACAATCTTTTATATGAACATGATAAATATAATCTTTTAAAAGTTTATATACCTCCCAAGATTTTTGTTTATCATATGGTTGTTTCCCCATTCTGTTATCAGAAAAAACTGGATTACCTGTATCAAAAATTATTTTAAAAGCATCAGAATCAATATTATTTATTAATTGCTCCATATGATTATATGATTGAGAAAAATAATTCATACAATTTTCATGGCCATATATAATTTTAGCATCCTTGCACATATCAACTAGATATTTTAACTTTTTTAATATTTCTTTATCTAATTTATGATTATCTTTAACATCTTTTAAGATAGCAAAACTCATACCCCTAATTAATTTTGTTCCCATTTTTTTCATTCTTGGGATAGCTCTATTTAATTCATCTATACTTTTTTGAAAATCTTCATCTTTTCTGGGGTCTTTAGCCCAATTAGCTACAGCACTACCAAAGCAATTTACTTTAATACCTTCATTAGCTAATTTATTATAAACATTTTCAAATTTTTCTTGTGATATATCAGTTATATTAACACCATCAATATTCCTGAGTTCAATATAATTCCAACCTAATTCCTTAGTTACCTTAATTTGAACATCTATTGATTGTCCTGCTTCATCAGCAAATCCAGTATAAAATATTTTCATTACCCCTTATTAAAATTATATTTTTTATCATTAAAAAATTATACAATTCCAAAAGCTGCGGAAGGTTCAGGCAGTTTTCTTTTTATTTCATTTAAATGATATCCAAAACCAGGACCTGATATAGTTTGCAAATTTATTTTCCCATTACTTCGCCGATAAATACCGGGATGTACTTTAGCTTCGAATTTTGAAGCCTCTGGATAAAATTGCATTGCATTAGTCTCAACTCCCATTATTGTTCCAGCATTTGCTGCTAACAATACGTGTGGTATCTGGGCCAACATTGGATTAGTAAGGTCTTGAACCATTAATGTCATGCCATGTGCTTTTGCCCATGATAAACTCAATAATGCTCCTGTTTGAGTTTTACATGTCTTTAATGCGACACCAGTCCATCCCAATTGCCTTCCTATTTTAACAAAACTCCAATTATGAGCACTTTCATCCATAAAAAGTGGTTTTCGTGCCGAAACACTGTGAACATCTATCTTATATTTTTTTATATCATAAGGGAATGGTTGCTCTATATAAAGAATTTTACTGTATATCTGTGGATATTCTATCAACAATTTATCTAAAATATCTACAACATACTTAGGATTCTTTACAGTACAATTAAAATCACTTGTTAACCATTTTACTTTATATTCATTAGCAATTTCCCCAACTTGAATTAATCTATTATAGTCCCAATCTGAATCATTACCACGAAGTTTTACTTTAAGACATTTTAAACCATCTTTTTTTATCCAGTCTCTAAGTAAAATAGGATATCCATCATCAGGTTCATTTCCATTTAATTCATTTTCAAATAGTAAATCTTTACCTCCTACTAAATGCCAGGCAGTTAATTCAGAAACAGGGGGTTTTACCAAAAAATCTTCTGGATATTTTCCTTTAAATGAAACATTGCTATTTTCAGCAGGAGATATAAAATAAGATAAGTCGTTATTCATATATTTTTTATTATAGGTATTATAAACTGGTATATTAAGAAGTTTACCATAAGCATCATGTAATGCAATATCAAATGCAGAACAACATATCAGGGCTGCCAGCAATGGCATATCTTCTTTTTCTTTTCTTTTTTGATTTATAGTTTTCAAAATAAGCGGTAATTGACATTTTAAAAATAAATAACCAATTTCCATTGGATGTCCTTTAACAGTAAATTTTACCCATTTTTCCGCAAGTAATCCACAAAATTCTTTCATTGTTTCGTGTCTTTCTTCATATGATAGTTTACTGGGCCATGCCCATTGTACGCTGAGAGGAGTTTCTCCCCAACCTTTAGCAGTTTCGCCATTATTATTTCTTACTGTCATTTCAACCCTGGCACAGGTTACACTAGTTAATGTTTCTAACCCAAATTTTAAAGGAACTCGTGTTTTTACAGGTAAAAAATATAATTTACTTCCTATACAATAAATATCTTTTGTTCCCACGTTCTATTTCACTCCCTATATAGTTTCCTTTTCTTTTAAAGTTTCTAACAACTTAATATACAAATCATCAGATACTGGAAATTGTATCTGTTTGTTCATTAGTCCTGAATAAAGAATAGAATTAGCTAACTGAACAGATTTAATTCCGTCAATTCCAGGAGATATTAATTTTTCATTTTTTAATATAGCATTAATAGTATTTTGAGTGATATATTTGTGTCCCTCATATATATCTTTAATTTTTATCTTTTTAATAGATGGAGCAAGACTATAAAATCCTTCTTCTGAATTTTTTATAATCTGTGGAAGAGGTTTTTTTAATAAATACAATGTAATATTCTCTTCATGTTCATAAACAAGTTTTCCTTTACTTCCAGTAATTTCAAGTCGATTAGTTCCTGGATAATCACCTGTTGTTGTAATAAAACTGGCACTTGCTCCATTTTCCATTTCCATTAAAACTGATACATCATCTTCAACTAATATATTATGCCACTTACCTAAATAAACCAATGAACTTAATTTTTTAGGAAGTCCAAAAAACCATTGAAAAAGATCCAGATAATGAGGACATTGATTAATTAATACCCCTCCTCCTTCTTCTTTCCAGGTACCACGCCATCCACCTGAATCATAATATTTTTGTGTTCTAAAAAAATCGGTAATGATCCAATTAATTCTTATTATTTTGCCAAGAACTCCTTTTTTAATAATTTCATGAATTTTAAGATTTACAGGTGATACTCTTTTTTGGAACATAACTGAAAAGATCACATTTGATTTTTGAGCAGCCTCATTCATTCTAAGTGCGTCTCTCGAACTTACTGCAACGGGTTTTTCGCAGATTACATGAATTTTATGATGAAAAGCTTCAATAGCTATGTCAGGATGAAAATAATGAGGTACAGATATAATTATTAAATCTACTTCTCCACTCCGAATCATTTCTTTATAATCTGTATATTTAGAAACTCCATTTAAAACTTCAGAGAAATTTCCTACTTTTAAATCAAAATCTTTAGGAATAGATGTATCATTTAATTTTTTTTTATCTTTATCACAAACGGCAACAAGTTGGGCACCTTCAATTTCATTTATATAACTACAATGAAATTTGCCAATATTCCCTAAACCTACAACACCAACTCTAACTTCCATATTATCACCCATTTTTATTACCTTTTTTAGACATTAAGGCCTGATCTCTTTTTTTCTTGAAGTATGAAACTTCGTATTTTAGTGATTCTAAAAAATTCTTTCTATCTTCTATCTTATACTCAGCATGAACAGACAAAGGACCCTTATAATCTATTCTAACTAATTCAGCAAAAAATTTGGACCAGGGAACCATACCATTTCCAGCAGTTCGAAATTCTCTTTTAAAATCTCCTTCTGGTAATGTAAGTCCACTTCCAATTACATTATCAACACGGAAAATATAAGAGTCTTTTAAAGCAATAATGCTCAAATAATCTTTAACCATGTCAAGGCCAAGTTCCAATGGTTCTCCATTAATAACCAAATGTCCTGGATCAATATAAGCACCAATATAACGAGGATCAAACCCCTTTATTAAATGCATTAATGAAGAACAATTTAGCCCCATCATATTTCCACTATGTGTATGATAACATATTTTTACATTATATTTTTCACCTAATTTTTGCCAGTCTTTTAAAGCATTCCTGACTTCCTTAACATTATCCCAATAATTGTCTTTACCAGGATTATACCTGAAATATCCCAATTTTATTAATCTAACATTTGAATCATCCATCGCCGATAATATTGTTTCAGCAGTTGGATGATTGAAATATAATAAATCTTCTGTATCTCCGGTTATCATTTGAACTGATAAACCTTCTTTTTTTAATATATTACATAATTGAGGAAGTTTTTCCTTTATATTTTCCGGATTAACAAGATATCCAGGTCTTACACATAAGTCATAACCATCTATATCTAACTCATGAGCACGTTCAATTAAACCTTTTTCATTATGATCTTTTAAAAATTTACTAAATAAAATAATATCCATTGTAAATCCTCCCTTTAAGCTATTGTACTAAGCATTTCTTTAGTAATTACCCTATATGGTTTCTGACCATTAAAAAATCTCTTCTGATCCTCAACAGCGTATTCTGAAACTCTATAACGACATTCATAAGTAAGACCTGCAACATGTGGTGTAATAATCACATTGGATAAATTACGAAGCTCACTCTCTACTGCTAATGGTTCATTTTCATAAACATCTAATGCTGCTACAAAACGTTCTTTTTTAAGTTCTTCTATTAAAGCGTTCTCATCAATAATACTTCCCCTTGCTGTGTTAACTAATACAGCATCATCTTTAATTAATGCCAACTCTTTTTCTCCTAACATATGATATGTTTCTGGTACTGAAGGAGCATGTACTGTTATTATTTTACTATTACTTAATAAATAATTTAGTGAAACTTTTTTAATACCCAGATTAACTGCCTCTTTATCAGATAAATATGGATCATAACAAATAATATTAGTTTTAAAGGGGGTTAAATAATCTGTTACAATACGTGCTACACCCCCCATACCTATAATACCAACTGTTTTATTTCTTAATTCCCAACCCCCTCTATCTTTTTTATCTTTCCATGTTAAACCATTCTTCATTGCTTTATCAACATTTATTATTTTTCTCAATGAAGCAAGTATAAATAATATAGTTAATTCCGCAACTGAATAACTAATTGCATCTGCTGCGTTAGTTATAACTATCTTTTTGCCCCATGCCAACGGACTTATATATGCTTTTACACTGCCTGCAGCATGGGATATTATTTTAAGGTTTTTAGCATTTTTTAATACTTTTTCAGTAAATTTTGGTGAACCCCAACTTGTTATTGCTCCATCAAATTCTGGAATAATATTGTATAATTCTTCCTCCGTATAATTAGAATCACCTTCATTTATTACAACTTCAGCAAATTGTTTCAAATCTTTAATAGTTTTTTCTTCCATAATTATTTTTCTTACATTTTTAGGTGGTAATACAAGAATTTTTGGTTTCATTATTTATCCTCTCCTTTTTAATATTATTAATTTCTTCCCTAATATTACAATATTTTTCTATTCTCTAACATTACTATCAGGAAAGGAACTAAAATTTATGTCTTGTAAAAAAAATAATATTTTATCCCTTTCCTGCTTTTAAATCAATTCCCCTAATAAAATATTTTTGACACATAAAAAATATTATGATGCACGGCAATAAAGCTACTAATGAAGCACCCATCAATTCATTATAAAGTATAAAATCTTGTAATCTAAAGTATTGAAGTCCTACCGGAAGTGTAAATTTACTTTCATCATTTAAATAGATTAGAGGCGTCATAAAATCATTCCAATGTAACATAAAAGAAAATACAGCAATTGTTCCAAGAGCAGGTTTTAATAATGGCATAATTATATGTGTATATATTTTAAAATAACCGCAGCCATCTATTTTAGCTGCTTCATCTAACTCACGCGGTATAGACCTAATAAATTGTCGGAGTATAAAAATATACAATGCTCCCTCAACTCCTCCTGCAAAAAATTGTGGGACTATTAACGGTTTAAAGGTATTAATCCATCCTATTTTATTGAAAAGAATAAACAAAGGAATCATAGTAACTTGTTGTGGTATCATCATTGTAGCTAAGAGAACTATGAAAAATGTGTTTTTCCCAAACCAATTTAATCTTGCGAAGGCATAAGCAACCATTGAACAACTTATCACTGTACCTATTACTGAAAAAAAAGTGACAAATATAGAATTTTTAATAAAAATAGATAAATGGTATTCTGTAAATAATTTAATAAAATGTTTAAAAGTAATTGGATTTGGAATCCATGTTATTTCGGAACCATATGTTTGTTCTACCGTTTTAAAAGCAGTAGAAACCACCCATAAAAGCGGAGAAATAAAAATTATGCCTATAATTGTTAAACATATATATAAAATTGTTTTTTTTGTAATAATATTTTTTCTTTTCATTATAAATAATTTCCTCTAAGTTTCATAATAAACCCATTTTTTTGATAGCCATAATTGTATCAATGAAAACACGAAAACTATAATAAAAAATATCCAAGCTAATGCCGAAGCATATCCCATTTTTAAAAAGGTAAAGGCATTTTTATAAATATACAATACTAAAAATAAAGTTCCATTAAGTGGACCGCCTCCAGTAATTACATAAGCATTTGTAAAAACTCTAAAAGATTTAATTATAGAAATCATAATATTTAAAAAAATTATAGGACTTACCATTGGAACCGTTATATAACGAAATTTAGTCCACCAAGAAGCGCCATCTATATCTGCTGCTTCATAGAGACTTTGTGGTATACCTTGAAGGGCAGCTAAAAACAAAAGACATCTATCTCCTCCAATTGCAATTAGACTGCATATAACCATCGTTGGTTTTGCCCAAATTTCACTTTGAAACCATAAAGGTCCTTGTTTGCCTAACATTCTAAGGCCCATATTAATAATACCTGCACCTGGATCAAAAAACCAAAGCCAAAGTAGAGCCATAGCAACACCTCCTGTAACAGAAGGTAAATAAAATATAGTTCTAAATATATTAATTCCTTTAATTTTATTGTTTAATAGCACAGCTAATAATAAAGAACCAAAAACAGCTAACGGAACAGAAAAAGCAGTATAAAACAAGGTATTTCCTAATACTTTCCAAAACAACTCATCTAGTAAAATTGTATTATAATTTTCTAATCCCTTCCAAACAGGACTACTTAACACATCATATTTTGTAAAACTAAAATAAAAAGAAGCGATTATTGGACCTAAAATAAAGACTGTAAATCCGATAAGCCATGGAGCAGCAAAAAGATATCCAGCTATATTTTCATTAATAAGTTTTTTACTTCTTACTTTCCCATTGAACTTTAGTTTTTTTAATTTAGATTTATTATTGTTATTATTACTCATTAATATTATTCCTCTTAAATTATTGGGGGCTCTTCTATAAAGAAAAGCCCCCTCATTTAATATTAAGAACTCATCTGTAATCTTCGATGCCCTGGATCCAAATTTTTTCTCCCTTTGCAAGAGCCTCCTCAGGTGTTTGTTTTCCATATATTGCTTTATCAATTTCATCCAACAACTTATCACGCATTTCCAAATATTCAGGTATTTTCGCTAAATCCCATCCACAATCTGAATACTCCATCATCTCTGTATATAGAGGCGTGTTTAAAACATAATCGGAGTTCATTAGAGACATTTCCAGAGGTAATATTTTATTTGCTTTAACATATTTTAAGTGATTTTCAGGTTCGCAAAAGAATTTAATAAATTCAATCGCAAGTTCAGGGTTTTTCGAAGAAGATGATAGAAAAGTCATATCTCCGTCCATTATTAGTAAAGCTTTCCCATCAGAAGCAGGACCTTTAAGAGGTTCTCCAACTTTTGATTTTCCTAAAATATCGGTTTGATTAGTTAGAAGACACTTATTAATTGTATTATAGGAATCAAAAAGAGCAATTCCTTCCAGACCAACAGCATAATTTGTAGTTAGTTGTTCTGTAAGTGGAGCAACTCCAATAGGATTAGTAACTTTATACAAATCAATGAAATAATTTAATGCTTCTAAACCCTTTTCACAATTAAATGCAGGTGCACTCAAATCTTCTGTCAATAAACTTCCTCCATTTTGTTGGAGCAATAGCTCAAATACGCGTACTCTTGTACTTGGCGTTTCTAAACTAGATATACCTTGAAATACTATTCGATTATCTTCTATTTTAAGAAGTTTTTTACCCCAATCTAGCAAATCATCCCATGTTGTAGGTAAATTATCAATATCTAGTCCTGCACTTTTTACAGCCTCTATATTATACAACGGTGGATTAATCTTCATTCTTGTAGGAACACCATATATCTCACCTTCGTAAGTAGCATGATCTCTTGCAGTTTCCATAAAATCTTCCCAAATATCCCATCCTTTTATATATTTAGTGATTGGAACTGCTAGCCCTTTTGAAATGAACAGACCTGACATAGTACTTCCATCTAGAAATATATCCGGCATATCCTTACCTGCTGCTGCGGTTAATAATTTTTCCCTATAACCATCATAAGGTATTCCCTGCCATTTTACTTCAACTCCGGGATGTTTTTCTTCGAATTCTGGAATAATTTCATTTTGAATAACCTTTAAAGCATCAGATCCTGCACTTGGATTGAATGACCAAATTCTAATTGTCTGAGCACTTACCAAAGTTGAAAAAACACAAATTGACAAAAATACCATAACCATAATAGTACTTACTTTTACGAAATTTTTCTTTCTCATTTTTTTTTCTCCTTTTACTTGATTTATTAAATATAATTTAGAAATGCTAGTAAATATCCCTCCTTCCTTTAGCATATTCTCAAAAATCTTTTATTATTTTATTATATAAAGTCAAATCCCTGTTATTTCAAGGATTTGTCATAAAAAATATGATCACCCCCTTTCAATCAAAAAACATCTTCGGCTAAATTACTTCAATATACTTAAGCTTTCATAATCCTCCACTTCTTTTATCACCCCCAAAAGTAATATTTTGCTGATTACATCAGCAATTTATGATATCTTACTTAGCTTTTTATTTTATATTACGGAAGTTAATTCCATTTTAAATACATCACCCATCCGAATTACCTTGTCATTTAGAAATTAAAAGTGAACTCTTAAAAATAACCTAAAAACTTCCCTTTACACTTAATTAAATTTTATCTATTTTTTCACCTGGATCTTTTAGATATCTTTTTTCTATATACCACCCCCTAACTAAATTGAACGAGTTGAACTCCTTTTAATAAGAGTACCTGGTAATAAAATTTCCTTGAAAGGTTTATTATTTTTATTCATACGTTCAAATATACAATTTATCGATGCTTTAGCTAACTCTTCAATTGGCTGTTTTATTGCTGTTAAAGGTGGACTGACTACTTTTACCCAGTACACATCATCAAAAGTAACTATAGAAACATCATTAGGTATTTTTATATTTTTTTGGTTTAAAAACTCTATAATACCCAAAGTTAGGATATTTAAAGTAGATAATAAAGCTGTAGGTGGATTTTGTAAAGATAAAAGTTTGTTTACGCCTTCTTTTCCTCCGTTTTGGTTGGGTACCCCACTCCATACAAGAGATTGGTCTGTATCTATTTCATGTTCTATTAGAAACTTTTTATAAGCATTTATTCTTTCAATTCTTGAACTAATTCCCGCAGAATAACCTGTTAAAAGGCCTATTCGTCTGTGTCCATTCTGATATAAATGTTCCATAGCTAAATATGTTGCTTGTTCATTGTCAAGGGCTACCAGATCTGCTTTTAAACCAGACACTCTTCTGTCTACTAATACTAAAGGAAAATCTTTTTTAATTAAATCGTTATTAATTAAATCGTTATTTCCACCACTAGTAGTAAGCAAAATGCCATCTACTTGTCGCCCTAGCAATGTATCGATATCTTTGCGTTCTATCTTTGGATCATCTCCTGTATTGCAAAGAATTACGTTATTATCCATTTTATGTAATATTTGCTCTGCTTTTTGCACAAATGCTGCAAAAAATGGGTTTTCAATATTAGAAATAATTATTCCTATAGTCTTGGTTCTATTTTTTTTCAAACTTGAAGCGACTAAATTTGGTCGGTAATTCAAATCTTCAATAGCTTTCTCTATCCTAATTTTAGTTGATTCGCTCATATATTCATATTTGCCATTCAAGTAACGTGATATTGTAGTCTTAGATACTTTGGCTTTATTAGCTACATCATTTATTGTAGTCAAATATTTTCATCTCCCTTTGTTAACCGATTTCGTTAACCGTTTACGTTAACCGTTTACTAATATGTACCATATAAATTCCTCAAAGTCAAGCAAAAGTCTTATTTTGTCAAATAAAATATTTTTTTGTGCCCATATTCTTTTGCCACATTTCTTTGAGCAATATTTCTGGTTGTCAATAATCAGTGAAAATGTCACCTTTAAGGTAGTAAATTAGTCAGTGAAAATGTCACCTTTAAGGTCAAAAACTAAAAAGAAAAACCTTGTTAGTCTTTTCTAAAGGCGGATTAGTTTAAATCAAATTAACTCATACCATCCGGGATCTGCCAGGGAAAAAGGGTGCCCCCTGGCAGATATGCTATCTATTCCCAACCTTTGGGGTCATAGATAGCGGCAACGAGTTCCCTATCACTTTCTTCGTAAGTGAAATGTTCTATCCCGTTTTTCCAGGGATGGTCATCTTTAACCTTTATAAACCTTTTAACCTTATCTT
>Ga0307378_10002049_pt1 | contig 31629 bp, 38 predicted proteins | sample UN1MG_FD_202238 | JGI IMG/M metagenome (GOLD analysis project Ga0307378, IMG submission 202238) | Soil microbial communities from Risofladan, Vaasa, Finland - UN-1 | ecosystem: Environmental > Terrestrial > Soil > Coastal area > Acid sulfate soil | place: Finland: Risofladan, Vaasa | collected... | reverse complement strand
CTCGCCCGACACGTCCCGGTAGCCCGAAGCGTTCCGGCCGGACTTGCGGGCCAGCTTGTCGATCTCGTCGATGACAATGATCCCCCACTGGGCCTTATCGATGTCGTTGCCAGCGTCCGCGATGAGCCCTTGGAGCATGCTCTCCACGTCGTCACCCACGTAGCCTGCCTGGGTGAATCGAGTGGCGTCCGCCACATAAAAGGGCACGCCCAAGAGCTTGGCCACCGTCCTGGCTATATGAGTTTTGCCGGTGCCTGTTGGACCCATGAGCAGGATGTTGGACTTGTCGATGTCGACGTTGGCCAGCTCGGCATCTGCAACGATGCCTCGCCGAGCCACTTCTCGCCGCTTGTAGTGGTTGTAGACCGCCACAGAGATGTCCTGGCGGGCACTGTCCTGAGCGATGACGTGCTCCCCCAAAAAGGCGTTGATCTCCGTTGGTTTACGGAGCGGCTCTTCCTTCTTGGCTTTGGGTGAGTCCTCTTTGGGTGGCGCTCCCAAGGCTCCGACGCATCCGCCGATGCAGTCATTGCAGATGTGAGAGCTGCCATCCTTCGAGCTGACGAGGCTCTTGACCTCGTTCTGGGGCTTGCCGCAAAAACCGCAACGGTTCATACCCCTAACCTTACACCGGAACTGGACGACGGCAGGCCACGATCATCCGCACGCCACCGATCCGCCGAACCTCAGCATCCATGATCTCACGAATTTCGTCGAGGTAGGTAGCGAGCTTGCGGTTCTCTTGCCAGCCATCACGAGTCTCGCACCCCAGCTCTGAACGGTCACCTTCATAGACCGTAAAGTAGGCCACAGGAACGAGAGCTGCCAATTCGATGACCTCGATGCGGGCCGCGGGTTCGGCAATGACGTTGAGGACGTTGGCCACCGTGGCCGTGCAAGCTCGGACGAACAGATTCATCACACAGCTGTTGTGGTCGTCGCAACGGTTGTAGGGGTCGTAGACGAGGTTGACGACCTTCATCCGTCGCAGCTCCTCGGTCGCAAGGTCGTACTTGCCCCCGCCGATGTCGGCGTTCACATCTTTGGGCTTCCACACGTCGGCTCGGAGCAGAGCCCGGTGGAGAGCTGGGACCTGGTTTCGGCTGGTCTTGGCCGACGTGAACTGCTGCGAGGCCACGTCTCGCAGGGATCACAAGAGAACTCTCAGCCTCTCAGAAATCGACGAGCCACCCTGGAGGCCGTCCGTTCCCCAGCCATGACCTCTTCGGTCACTCTCTGCTGGAGCTTGCTCGGCTTGATGAATGGCCGGCTGAGGATGATGTCACGGGCCAGGTCTTGGGCCTGCCCCAACGCCTGGCCCTTGAGCCCTGTGTCCTTCATGAGCTGCCGCATGTCGAGCGGCGGCTTCACCAACCTGCGGTAGACGAACTCCATGTCTTCGAGAGGGAGCTTGCCTTCCATGCGTCGAAGAAGCCGCTGTTGCTCCTTGGTGAGCTTGTCCAGCCCCGTCGGGATGTCGTAGCCGGCCAGGGCCAACAGCATGTCGATGTTGGGGGACCGCTCAGCGATGGCTCGGCGGAACCGGTTGGCCGGGATCATCTCCACCAACGGGTCGAGCAGCCCGAGCCCCTTCATGATGCTTAGGGCCTTCTTGGCGTCGGGCAGCGGGAGGATCTTGTCGAACAAGGTCCCGTCCACCGCATTGAAGGGCATCCGCTTGATCTCTTGGGCCTTCGCCTTGATCGCCTTGCGGGTCGCCGGGTCCAGGTCGAAGCCGTACTTCACAGCGAAACGCACAGCTCGGAGCATCCGACTAGGATCGTCGGTGAAGGTCTCGGCAGGGTCGAGCGGGGTGCGGACGATCTTGTTCTTGAGGTCGTCAAACCCCATGCCGGTGAGGTCGAGGATCTGAGCCTTGTCCGGGCCGTTGGCCACGTCGAGCAAGCGCCACACGAATGTGTTGAACGTAAAATCTCTCCTCAATAAATCTTCGAGGATGGTGCCCGGCTCGACCTGGCTTGGCTTGTGGCTGCCCTTCTCGGCGCCGCGGTCGTACTTCTCCTTGCGGGAGGTGACGATTTCGATCTTCTGGTCCTTGAGGTTCACCCCATCGTAGATGATGTCGTCCTTCACCGGGCCGACGTGAACCACGCCGTACTGGTCGGGGTGGACGCTCAGGTTGCCCAACTGCTTGGCGACCTCCTCGGCGAGCGTGACGGCGTTCTTGCCGTTCTTGGGCTCGACCACCACGTCCACGTCCTTGAAGTCGTGGCCGAGTGCCCAGTCCCGCGGAGCACCACCAACGATGTAGCTGTGGTCTGCCATGCCGAGCCGCTTGGCGGTCTCGCTCAGGAGCTTCACCAGGGCTTTCGCCTGGGCCGGGTTGGCGTCTGCAAGTCGTAGGAGCGTCATGGTCGTCGCCGCAGTCTACTTCAGTCGAGGTAATCCTGACTTGTGAACTCTAGCTGCACACACCTTGCAGGTGAGTTTGGAGGTGAGTTTGGAACTGGAGGCGCCCCAAGCCAGAGCGTCTTGATTGAGCTTGTTGCAGACGGTGCGGTCACCGAGTGAGCTTGCACGTTCGTCTGCCCAGACGGCATGCGATAGCGCAGCTCTTTCCCACGAGTCGGCTGTGTATGCACCCGCCAACACTTCCTCGATGATGTACCCAACAGTGCCCTCTGGCAGGCCAGTCCGCCGGGGCTTCTTCACACCCCACTGCGGGTCGAGAATGTAGCGCTCGCCGTTCCTGGTGTCTTGGATGAGCACCTTCCCCCTAAGCAAGGATGCCCACGTGGTCATGGGGATGGGGTCCATGGCAGGATTTCCCGCCCCGTCCATCACATTGTAGAACTTGCCACGGGTGCCTTCCCGACGCTCTAGGTAGCCGCCTTTTTGCAAGACCTTGATGACATCCTGCTGTCGCTTGGAGGCCCAGCGGTGGAGAACCTTATCGCTGATCGTCATCTCTTGATCTCTACGCGAAGAGTCCGCGACTTATCTCTGTCGTCAATCAAGGTCAGCTCACCCTTGCGGTCCTTCACCAGCTTGAAATACCAGACGTGCTTGTCGCCACCCTTCACTCGGACTGGGACCACGCCATTTGGGCGAGCGCCCCTGCCGACTTCCAAAAGCTCACCCTTCGGGAAGTGTTCACCCTTGAACCCTCGGCGGGCTCTCACCACGAGAACCATGCCCTGCTCCAAGGTCTCGGGCGTTCGCTGGGAACGGTACTTCAGCTCGTCTTCATCCATCTTCCACGGAAAAGACGGTCCTTGCTGAGCTACTAGCTTGCCGATCGAGTTGCGGACCAGCTCCTCAGGGGTCACCACCCACGTCGCACGGCAAGTGTAGATGTTGTGGACGTAGCCAAACATCGAGCCCTCATCCTCACCCTGACTCTCGTTCACGTACCCTTTGGCCCCGAGCCCACGAGAAATGAACGAGTTGATCTCCGTGCCAATCTGCCCCGCGTTGTAACTGGCCGCAATGTCGTCCTCACGAGACTCGTAGTCCTCAACCTCTCGGTCGTAGTCGTACCCGGAGAGGTCCCACTGCTCGTGCTGTGGAGCCGGCGTCCAAGACCCCCCAGTTGCCCGCCACTGAAGCTCAAGAGTCGCGGTCCCATCCCACTTCAGACTTGTCTTCTCTTCGTCCAAGGCCCACTCGTTGCCCGCCAACCTCTCCCACTGGCGATCCAGCCACTTGGTCACCAACGACGGATCTGGACGTTCCAGTAGTCCATCGAGAACGTAGGTCGCTCCCCCGTTTTGGTAGAACTCCTTGATGTCCCACTCGGGTAGAATGTGCTCAGGGACCTCTTTGAATAGGTCCTTCGACTGGGCCAACGTCGCCACCAAGCTCAGCAACGGCTTGCTCGAACTCTTGGCAACTCGTGTGCGGTCGTAGTCGTACATCACTCAGTCTCCGCGTACACGATGCAGTCCTCGTTCCACCGAAGCCCGTCGCATCGAACCTTGCCACACGGCTCGATGACACAGATGCCACCCTCACCGAAGTTGTTGTTGGCCTCACGACCGTACCGGTTGCTGACCACCAAGAAGGTGTTGTTGTTCTTGGCAAACTGGACCCAGTTGACGCTCGGGAATCCGCCGTCGCCCCAGTTGGAGCTGAAACACACGATGTCGGCGTCCCCCTTCTCGTAGAGATCCTCCCAGGCTGGCGCTTTGTCCCGCACGTCCCGGCAGATGAGTAAGCCCACCTTCTTGCCTAGGTAGTCGACGATCGGAGGGCTCCCCTTCCCCTCCTTGGCCCAGAGGAAGTCGTTGCCCCAGAGGTTCAGCTTCCGGCAGCTCGCCCACTGGCCGGTGGGTCGGACCAGCAGCTGGGAGTTGTAGAGGTCATTCGTGACAGCATCCTGCTCCACGAGCCCCCAAGCGATGGCCACGCCCAGCTGCTGGGACATCCTGGCGAACAGGTCCATCGACTTACCACCGGCGTCGTCGTCAATCACCTCGGCAAATGGACGTACATCAGCCTCGCTCATGAAGCTGTAGCCCGTCGTGCAAAGCTCAGGCAGCACGATGAGCTTGGCTCCGTTCCCGGCAGCCTCGACGATCAACGCCGCACCCAGCTGGATGTTGCGCTCCCGTTCCTTGAACTCTGGTGCAAATTGGACCGCCGCGACCTTCATCAACTGGCTCTCTCGATAAAACGAAGCTCAGAGCCGCTGACGAAAAAGTCCCTATCAGCCGCCGGTTTTGAACTGTCGCTCCCAGAACGGGTCACCGGGCCCACGAAAGGCCTTGCCCTTGTAGCCGGGCCTGGGGACTTCTTGCATGCCTGAGGCCGACACAGGGCCGCTCCAGCCCTGGAACGTTGCCACGTACTTGCCTGTCTCGTCGGTGATGATGTAGCCCCTCTTGAGGGCCACGGCGGCCTTGCGGATGTAGGACCGGTTGCAGTCGGTCTCGAATCTGATGAACTGGGCCCGTCCGAGATCGAGCGGTCCGTAGATTTTGAGGATCTTGAACCGGCTTCCTGCCTCCTTGGCCGCTCGGATGAACTTGCCGACCAGCTCAGGCTGGGTCTCGCCCTCTAGGAGTTGAAGGCCGGCAAAGGGCACTTGAATCTCCGGTGTTTCAGACGATCGTCCAGCGGGTTGACCTCTTCGCCCACCAGCTCGAAGTCATCGAGCACCTTGAGATCGAAGTAGGTGGTGTCCATCAGATGAGGGATCTCGGTGAGGTCCACCTCTGGGACGAACGTGTGGTCGATCTCCTCCACGCAACCCAGCTCCAGGGCAAGGTCATAGATTTGTCGCCCACCCGCGATCCAGGTGTCCATCCCGTTGCAGTACTCGAAGGCCTCCTCCAAGCTGTTGGCCGAGACACAGTCTTCGGGTGCATGGTCACCATCCACGTCCGTCCACACACCGTAGGGGTTGCGGGTCAAGATGACGTGGGGTCGGCCTGGGAGCTTCCCTGGAAGCGAGTGCCAGGTGTTCCGACCCATGACGAGACAACCGCCCATGGTGACCTTCTTGAACCGGCGAAGGTCCTGCTTGAAGTGCCAGGGCATCTTGTCCTTGCGAATCCAGTTGCGCCTGGGAGTCCCTTCTGGGGGCGGGTAGCCACCTTCGCCCACTGGAGGGCTGCCGTCTTCAGTCTGCTTGACGGTGACCCCCATGAGACCGGTCGGGTCTGTTGCAACGATGAGTCTGATCATTTCTTCCCCTCTTTTCTCTGCTTGCGTCGTGCATCCGTCCACAAATCCCGACGAACGGCGTGACAACCCTTGAAGGCACCCTGGCTGCTGCGACACAGCGTGCCCGGTCCAGCCTTACAAGATGGGCACGTGAACGTCTTGACGCTCTGGTGGGTTCGGATGAACTCGTCGCCGTCCGGCATCATCCACTCGCCACACACCAACGCCTTGAGGGGAAGGTTGCGAAGAGCGTCGCTGGCGATCTGGAGTTGCTCCCCTTGGTCCCGAACCCAGTCAACTGAAGGGATGTTCGGTACCGGTGCGTCGGCTGGCACTTGCACGTACCGGCCTCGCTCGTCGGCCATCTCGTAGACAAGACCGGCCTCGTCGAAAAAATAGCGGGTCGTACCCATCTTCTCCTACTACACCGCCACCTTGAACTTGATGCCCGGGGCCGGGTCGTAGCCGACGAGCTGGAACTTCTCCAGGATCTGCCCGGTGCTCACATCGGGCGCCATGAGGGCCTCGATGTCGCTCAGCTCCTTGATGCTCGGGTCGATGACCACGTTGGGCACCTTCTTTGGGGTGCGACGCAGCTGCTCGGAGAGACCCGGCATGTGGTCGTACTCCTCCATCGAGCCGTCTGGCTTCTTCGAGTAGATGTGCAGGTCCAACAGCGTGTGGGCGAAGATCCCTGGCTTGATGCCCGTCAGGTGGCTCATGATGGCCAAGAGCAGGCCGTAGCTCGCCATGTTGTAGGGCACGCCGAGGGCGAGGTCGCAGCTCCTCTGGGTCAGGTGGAGACAGAGCCGCTGTTCGATCTGCTCGTTCGGACCGGCCGGCCCCACAGCCACGTTCTGGACGTTGAACGCCATCGCGAAGTGGCAGGGTGGAAGCGCTGAGGTCTGTGCGTTGCCTGGGGCCCAAGCGTTGATAACCAGCCGGCGGCTCATGGGGTTGGTCCGAAGCGTGTTGAGGACCCAGGCGAGCTGGTCGTTCCAGGTGGGTTCTGTTCGCAATGCTCCGTGCTGGTGGCCGGGGAATCGTCGCCAGAAGTTGCCGTAGGCGCTGGGCACCTCGCCAGTCTCTGGGTCGGCCCAAGCATCCCAGAACTTGCATTTGTGACGCTTGAGGATCTCGATGTTGGTCTGCCCCGAAAGGAACCACAGCATCTCGACGACGATGTTCTTCCAGCTGATCTCCTTGGTAGTCAGCAGGGGGATCGGGGTGCCCGGCAGGTGCTCGTTGACCGGCATGACGTAACGGCCGTTGTTACCGTCGACCTGGCTGGACTGGTACATCTCCGGCCCCCAGGCTAGTTCGTAGTTGAAGTTGAACGTCGAGAAGGTGTCCACGCCCGTCCGGTTCTCCTTGCGGGTGCCGAACGTTTGGACCTCTCGGATCATCGCTTGGTATGCCTTCATGTCGCTTTCATACACCGCGAGTTCCCTGCATAGGCCCAGAATAATATTCCGCCCGCTGGGTTCACTCAGAGCGTCTGGGCGGCGTACTACAGCCATGGCAACTACAGACTTCTACGAGATGGGCAAAGCGGCCTTCGAAGCCGGCAAAAAGTGCGTTCCGGCACTCGACTCTGAGCTGATGGCAGCTCTCGTCCCCGGACCCATCGGCACCAACCTCGACAACCTCACGGCGTGGAGCAAGGGCTGGCACGCCGCCAACCTCGCGGCCCCCGTACCCGGATTGGACAACTAGACATGGCACAAGTCAAAATCATCTACCCCGACACTTCCAAACTCCGCACGCTGACCGACGCTCAACCCGAAGGCGAGCCCGACCACTACTGGGACGTGGCTCACCACGGCAAGGACCTGTCGGCCAAGTTCCCCGACCAGTACCACATGATCTACGCCTGCACGATGGAGGGTGAGCCTGGCCACATCCTCAGCCAGCTCTGGGAACGATTCAACATCGGTGACCGTGGCGGGCTCCGAGTTCGCTCGATGAGCGTGGGTGACGTGGTCGAAATTGACGGTCAGCGCCACGTGTGCAAGCCGGCTGGATGGGAGAAGAGCTAGTCCTCTACCTCTTCGAGAAGGTCGTCTAGTTCATCGTTACGCTTGATGAGAGCGTAACGTCTACTCGTCGGTAAATCCGACACATAGCTCTGCAAAGCCTGGGTCACTTGCTGGAACTCCACCGGTTGCCTGCACTTGCGAAACAGACCCTCGAAGATGCTCGCCGGTTCGGTCGAGAGCTTCCCCGTCATCTGGTACCACTTCAGGATCGACAGGCACTTCTGCTTCGTCTGCCGTCGCCCCATCCCTTACTGGTACACCGGCAAGGACGTAGCCATGCAGCACATCGAGGTCCCACGACTCTTGTTTGGTGAGCTGTCGGATCTCCCCTCGCATCATCAGCTCGGTGAAGACGCCCTCAGTCTCATCCAGCGACCAGTAGGGGCCCAACGCTACCGTCGCACGCCCAATCAACACCGGTTGGCTCGTGTGCTCGAAGAGCTTGATGACCAGTTCCCTGGCCTGCTCACGGCTAGGCTTGGTCTTCATCTTCGAACTGGAGCAGTGGGGGAGAACTGTCGTTCGGCAAAAGCATCTCTGCTCGCTCACGAGGAAGAAGCGGCAAGTCCGCCAGGGTGACCTCCTCGAACTGATCGAGCCGGTTGACCTGCGTGACCTGGACCCCCTCAGACACCAACAGCTTGAGCAGCTCGTCGATGTCGTCCGTGTGGGCCGTGAAGATGTTCACCCCTGTATCCAGACAGATCAGGGGATCCTGAAAACCAATGGGTTCTTTGGCTGTCGCCACGAAGGAGTAGTACGCCACTTGCCCCCAAGCACCCTCATAAGGGGAAGCTCAAACCAGGACAGCTTGGTACTCCAACCCGTCGAGCCCTAAGACCGAAACCGCGTCCCAATCCACGATCATCGAGAAGGTCAGCTCAGTCTTCGTCTCCCACCGTCCGAACAGCTCACGGCTGCCCAACCCAAACTCCGGCGGCACCGACAGCGAGCCCACTTGAGCCTTCGTCAAGCCCACCATGTGCTGAAGACGGTCTACAGGTAGGACCGTTGCTTGGGGGTACGCTCGACGAACCCACACCATCGCCTCAGGTGGAGCTATCCAGAAGCTCGCCACGCTGAGAAGCTCTCGGGTCAGCTCAGGTGGTTGAACGGTGAGCACGGCCCGACGCTCGACAGCTTCACTGACGAGCCTACGAGCCACCTCACGGACCCATCCCTGGGTGAGGGCCCCCCGCATGGTCGCCGGACGGTTGTGGTGCAGGTTGACCGTCGTCTGGTCCTGAATGCCCATGGTGGTCTGAGAGAGGACCTTGCCAGCGATGACCTCGCCCTCCAGCTCCTTATCGGTCAGCTCGAAATGACGGAGGAACACCGCACTGGTGCCCCCCAGAGCCCTCAGAAGGTCCTCAGGCTTGAACTGGGCCAAGGACGCGACGATGTGCTTGCGGCCCTCTCTGGTAGCCACCAGGAGCCGAGGATCCCCCTCTTCGCGGAGTAGCGCCGTCTGGTGCCCACGAGCAGCCAGCTTGTCGACTACTTGTTGCTCGTGAGCCCGGTCAAACGTCCAGGTCGTGACGAAGGCCGCCAGGTCGGGCCGGATCTGCTTGAGCGGCGTCGCCATCCCCCCACCCTCACGTGGGACCGGGGCCGGTTGGATGATGTCGGCGTCGGTCAGGGTGATGGCCACCTTGCCCGTCTCTGTGTTGACCAGGTGGATGCCTTCGCCGAGCTGGCGGTACTCGTCTACGAGGTACTGAGCAGCTTCACGGGCAGCTCCGTCGCCCCCATGACCCTCCCACTTGGCGAGGAGCCCAGAGGTGAGGTTGGTGACGAGCCACTCGTCGTCGTGCTCCAAGGCGTCGTCGAAGAGCCCCTGGAGAGCCTTGTCGGAGTTGAGGTCGGCACGGGCCTGGAGCAGGTCGCCCACGTCCGGGGTCGCCTTGGATAGGACCTGGGGGTCGATTCGCTTTTCGAGGGCTGATGTTCCGGTGGCTTTGACTAGCTTGTTGTCAGTCATCGTCTTCCTTGATCGCCTCTCGGAGGGCCTCAAAACGACTACGGCCACCTTGCGGCTCTCGCGGGCCAACGTACACCTTCTCACACGCCTTGGCGAACTCCGCAGGCATGGGAGGATGGTTTGCCCTCAACGCGATTCGAGCGTGCTGAAGGGCACGATGACCCTCCTCGACAGAGTCTGCCTCCAAGAGCCGGAGAAGGAGGACACCCATCTCTTCCCGCTCCTGATCACCGTCGATCCCGGCCTCAGTAAGCAAGTTGAGAGCGTCGGTGATGAAAAGACGGACGTCGTCGTCAGTCAGGGAGAGCGCTGGCATCCCTACTCGCCCTGCGTGACCCTAAACTTGTCGAAGACCTCGCTCCGCTTGCCGCTAGCGAGCTTGGCTCGGATGCCGTCGCCGATCTCGTCGTCGTAGCCGACCCAGTCCATGACCTCTTTCAGCTCGTCCATCATGGTCTTGTAGATGCGGGGCTTGGAGCCCAACTCCTTGAGCAGCACCTCGTAGTCCAGGAAGTCGTGGTTCTGGTCAAAGCTCTCGACCATGCCGGCTCCGATGGCCTGCTCGATCTCACGACCCACCATGTCTTTGGCAGCCTCAGCCAGCTCAGCCAACTGGTAGCGAGGCTTGCCGTCCTCGTCGACCGCCTCAGGATCCTGGCCCTGCTTCTTGAGGTGGATCTTGATGATCATGATCCGCTCCTCATGGCTCGGCAGGTCGAAGAAGAACTTCTCCGTCATGCGGCTGACGAACTCGACCGGCAGCGTCTTGAGGCTGTTGGCCGTCATCGCCACACAGATGGGAGCGTCGGTTTCCTGGAGCCACGTCGAGAAGATACCCAGGGCTCGACTCGTCGTGCCTGCGTCCGACTGGCCACTCGACTGAGCACCGGACAGGCTCTTCTCGGCCTCGTCCATCCAGACGATGCACGGAGCCACGCCCTCGATGAGGTTGATGGCCCGGTAGATGTTTGCTTCCGTCTCGCCAACTGCACTGGAGCGAAGCTTGCCCATCTCCAACTGGACGACCGGCAGCTTCCAAGCGTTGGCCATGACCTTGACACCGAGACTCTTGCCGCAGCCCCACACGCCCACGCTGAGTACGCCCTTGGGCGGCTTCAGACCGAACTTCTGGCCTTCCTTGGTCCAGCACGCCTTGTGCTTCTCGATCCACGCCTTGAAGCGGTCTGCGCCTCCAAGGTCGTCGTAGGAGACATCTTTCACGTCCGCGTACTTGATGAGGTCCGTCTTGCGGAGCTGTCGCTGCTTGAAGTCCGAAATGAGTCGCGGGTCGACTTTGGGATCGCCGTCCTGGTTGGTCTTGATGACTGACTGGCTGATCGCAGCGTCCGCCTCGAAGCTCGTCAGCCCACGGAACTCGCCGACCATGTGCTGGGGAGCGTCGATGTGGAGATCCGCACAGGTCTTGTCGATGACCCGTTGCATGTCCTTGTCGCTCAGACCCTTGTCGTAGACGACCTCGATGTACCGCTGGAGCTTGCGGGGGATGAGCAACCGCGGGCCCACCATGATGATGAGCTTGATGACGCGATCGTTGTAGTGCAACTGGTGGGCGATGTTGAGCATCCGCCGCTGGACCTGGTCATCCTTGAGGTAGCGGTCAGGATCAGTGATGACGTAGAAGTGCTGGTCGTCCCGGGGGTCCTCCCGATAGATTTTCAGCAACGCCTCGTTGATGCCCGCACACTGCTCGTTGGTCTGGTGAGCACCGGACTTCCAATCCTCGATGAGCTGGCTGAGCAACACCAAGCCGAACGCGGAGTTGAAGACCCACGTCTGCTTCTCGTGCTTGGCTTTCAAGGCACTGTTGAGCTTGACGAGGAAACGGTCCTCTTCCTCGGTCACGTAGTAGACGAACCGGGTCAGCGACCGAAGATGAAACACGAACTCTCGATTCATTTGTCTTTTGCTCCCACACCTGTCTCTTACACCGAAAGCTCAGCTCGTTGACCGGCTGCGCCTAAAAAAAGGGCCCCACCCCCAGAGATTGGAAGCGGGGCCTCTCGTCGCCCGGCAACAGGGAGGCTCAGGCGAAGTGTGCGTTGCAGTGGAGGATGATGTCCCCCGTCTGCGCCTCGACCTCACGGTTCTCGATGTCGATGCCCTGCATCAGGGCTTCCTTGCGGAACTTGGCTTCGCCGTAGTACCGCTTGAGAGCGCCCATCGAGTCGTCGCTCTTGTTGACGTGGTCAGAGTCGCCGCTGACTGTCCCGTTCTTCAGGTTGATGGTGGAACCCGACATGGGGCCGCTCGTGACGCGGATGTTGTCGCCGGACTCGGAGTGAGCCCATCCCGCCGTCTTGAGGGCCGAAAGGGCCAGGGTCTTTTCGGTGATGGATGTCTGAGTGGTGATTTTGTGACTCATTGCGCTGTTCCTTTTCCTTGTCTCTCTTTGCCGGGTTGGGGGTCAGGGACCTAGAAGTCTGCCCCACCCCCTACGATCTCTTCGACCTTGTCGCAATCAGGACCGGTCACCTCGTCGTTGACTTCACGTCCGAGTGCGTTGGTCACCTGCTTGATGGTGTGGCACTCCACGTTGCCTCTGTCTTTCACCTCGGTGACCAACGTTCCGTCCTTCTTGATCCTGACCTTGAACTTCATCTTGAATGTACCTCGTTTATTGGTGGTTCACCAATCTTATACACCGGACCCGCCGAACCTGAAGCGAGCACCTGGTTGAACGACCTTGACCCCGTCGACCTCCGTCTTGGGTTTTGGGGGTTCCCATGGATCAACAAACACCGGCTTGTCCGGTTTGGGCTGATCTTTTTGTCCGTCGCCGATCATTTGTGGGCGGGGGCCGGGCGTGTTCATCAGGGCTGTCTGCCGAAGGGGTTGGGGCTCGGGTACTGGAGGGGGGACATCTGGCTGGGGCTCCGGGGCAGCCGGCTCCGGTTCAGGGGAGATAGGCACCGGCGGAGGCTGTGGTATCGCAACTTGGGGCGGAGAGACTGGTGCGTCAAGGTCACGAGGATCGAGCCAAGCGCTCTGGGCTCCCCCGACCTCCGGCACAAGCCCTGTCGGGACCTCGATGAATTTCTGTGCCTGGATCTGGGCGTACCGCGGATCCCTTTCGTCGAGACGGTCCGGGTTCTCGAACAGCCGCTGGTACCACGTGGCAGTTCGCTGCTCGAAGCGGCTCTGACCAGCAACGCTCCGAGAGCACTGCTGGTTGAGACAGCGGTCGCAAAATGCCCTTTTGAAGTCCTCCAGCGGGACCCCTTGGTCATTGCAGACCGACAATTCGTCGCGCTTATCCGCCATTAGCCCAAGCGATCCCATAGATAGACTAGAGACGCTCCTCCGTCACCTCAAAGACACCGCGACCGAGATTTCGCTCACGAAGCTTCTGTCCGAGCCGCTTGGGATCGATCTTGATGACCTGGTCTGACGGGTCGATGAGGACCTCCCCGTCAGTGTTCAGAACCCGAAGCGCCTTGCCTGTGTGTGGGTCAGGCACCTTCACCGAACCGGCCACGATCTCCATCATGATGGGCACGAGCTGGAGCGTTACATGTGCCCGCGGGATAGTGAATGTCACAACCTCGTGAGTGCCGGGCGTTGAAGTAGGTGTGGCCTTTTCGTCGGGTTTTGCGTCCGGCTCATTCGAGCTGTCAGGTGCTGGAGACGGTTTGCGGTCACTGGGCGTGGGATCGACCAACAGGCCGCTTGTCGGGGCGTCCCCCGGCGTAACGTGCCCTTTGAGCCAGTCAGGGACCGGGATCGAGCCGTCCATGATCTTGAGCCAGTCGTACTTAGCCTCCCAGTTGGGACCGACCTCAGGCTCGACAATGAGCTTCACAGGCCACGATTTGATGAGCCGGGAGGGGTACTGCATGCACTCGATGATGAGGGGCATCGCTTCTTGGAGCCGCTCGTGCTTTACCTCGAACACGATCTCGTCGTGGACCGTCATCACCATGCGAACCGAGTCGTCGCCGCCGTAGCTCCTGAGCCAGCCCCGCTTGATCAACTCCTTGTGAAGCTTGATCATGCTGATCTTGAGGATGTCAGCGCCGCTGCCCTGGATCGGATAGTTCGTGCTCTTGCGCTCACAGGCAGCTCGGATGCGGCGAGCATCGTTCTCCTCCGTGATCTCTTTGCCGTAGAGCTTGTCGCCGACCTTGATGCAGGCGTCCGGGATGCGGATGAACCGCTTGAACCCTGTGAAGACGCCCTTCTTGGCCTTGACGTAGTTGTGCTGCCCTTTGACCCAGGCAGCGAACTGCGCCACCGACTTGTGGAAGGCGTTAAGCTTCCGAGCCGCTTCCACCTTATCGCAACCAGTCGCCCGCATAATGGCCTGGATGCCGCCGCCGTAGATGAGCGAGAAGTTGGCGATCTTGCCAGCTGTTCGCTTGAGCTTGAAGTCAGCGTCTGTTCGCTGGAGGCCGGGGTAAAACGCCTCAGCGGTGAGCGTGTGGAGGTCACCGTCCCCTTCGAGGAACTCCTTGATCCATACCTGCTCACCCGAGATGTTGGCGACGACACGCAGCTCCTGGCCGGCATAGTCGACCTTGACCATCGTGTAGCCGTCACGAGCCACGAACAGTCGTCGTAGAGCCTGAGCAGCCTTGGGCTTGTTGGGGTCATTCCGGGCAGGGATGCCATGGATGGGGATGCCGGAGAAGCCGTGTTCAGGCAAACCCTTGGGCGCCGTGAACCGGCCCGTCGCTGCTCCGTGCTGTTTGAAGTTGAACCGTAGGCAGTCGTTCTCGTCGCAGTTGGCAGCGATGCCCGTGAGGTAGGTGCCGATGACCTTCTCGACCTGGCGGTACTTGACGATCCAGTCGAGAACCTCGATCTCCGGGCTCTTGGCGTGGATGGCCTCCAAGGTGGCCGCGTCCGTCTTGAACTGCTCTGAGGCCGTCTTGTCGGGCTTGGGAGTGATGTCGAGACCGCGGGGCCCAAAAAGGAAGTCCCCGAGCTGCTGCGGGCTGGACGGATTGAACCCGTGGAATCCCTTGCTGGCAGCCAGGTTGCAGATACGGGACTCGAAAGTGACCAGCTCCTTCTTCGCCTCCTCCAGCAAAAGCTTCGTCTCTTCGAGATCGATCTTCTGGCGGGGCCGCTCCATCTCACGAGTCGCCGCCGCGGCTTGCTTCTCGATGCGGTGGTACGTCGACCAAAGGTAGGATACCTTCTTGGTCGGGCTCAGCACGTCATCGTACTTCGTGATGAGCCCCTCCTTGGTGTGGACCCAGTCGACCCGCTTGGCCTCGCACAGGATCTCAGTGCAGATGGCGTCCGAGCAGCCGTACATGACGACCGGGCTGCCTTCTTCAGGGTAGATTTCGGCGAAGTGCATTTTCGCTCGCTTCACACCCTTGGGGAACAAGTCCTCGAACTTGATCATCTCGTAGGGGTGGACGATGGGTGTGCCGTCGGGCCCCTTGTCGTCAGGGTCTGTGACGAACAGGCGAGCGGCAGCCTTACCCTTGAGCCCAAGGCTCTTGTCGTCCGTGTAGTAGACGTAAGCCGAGAGCATCCCATCCTCATAGGAAGACGGGTGCCAAGCATCGATCCCCGTGACCGGGTAGAGGTACTCGTGGTCGAACTTCGCATTCCAGAAGTAAATCTTGAGCTTCCCAGGGGTCTTGATCTTGCTGCTGGCGATCGGGTCTTCAGCTAACCCCTCAGGAGTGATCTCGGGCTGGGCAGCCTCACACAGACGCTTGATCTCTGCGTTGACGCCGGCCAGCGGTCCGACGTTTGGGTCCGCCTCATCAAACGTCTTGTCGAACTTGTGCCGGAGGGGGATGTAGTAGCCGGCCCCCTTGACGCTGATGCAGTAGCCGACGATCTTGTGTCGGGTGTGGGGATCGCCGTTCGCGTCATAGTCGATGCGGTTGTCGAACCCGTCCGTTTCAAGGTCGAGGGCACAGCGCTTGTGAGCGATGGCGGCATCGACGATCTCACGGACCTCGGCCACCGTCTTGACGAGGTTGAACTGGTGGTACCGCATCCACGGTTTGACCAAGGTCTCCGTGCCGCCGACCCGCTGCTGTTGTTGGAGACCAGCCTCTTCGAGGAAGTCCCAGTCGTCATCGTCGTCGTCCTCACTGGCCCCAGGATCAGGGCCAGCTGGCTTCTGGTCATCCTTCTCCGGCGGGCTTAGTTCATCCCAGTCGAAGTCGTCGTCCTCATCGGACTCTCCAGGAGGGGCAGGGGTAGCGGGCGTCGCTTCCGGCTCCTTTGCTGCGGGAGGGGGCGCCGACGCTGCGGCTGGCTGGGATGGTTTCGTAGGAGGCGCCTCCTCCCCGAGTAGTTCATCCAGGTCGATGTCGAGTTCGTCCTCGAAGATATCTAGTTCATCACCCACGTTTTCCGGCTCCTTCATAGCATCAACCAAGTCGTCTAGGTCCAGTTCCTCCGAGGGCGCTTGAGGCCTCTCGGGAGTCTCCAACCCAAGTTGCTGAAAAAGGCCTGACATTGGTTGCAGGTCTTCTTGAGGGACGTAGAAACAGGGGCGTCCGTGCCCGACATCCTGCCAGAACGCCTCTTTCTTCCCTTCCTTGGCGTAGCACCACCCCACAAGTTGGTAGGTAGGGCGATTATGCGTGAGCACCAAGATGAACGGCAGGGTGTCCTTGCTGTTCTTGTGAAGAATGAGGCGGCCCGACGGGTGTTTGGTCGAACGGATCTCTAGCCCGCTCACGTCATGGCCATTCTTCCGCCAAAGATCCCACTTCGACATGGGGATGAAGCTGCCATCCCATGGCAGCCCAAACCCGATCGACACGGCTAGTTCAGCGCAAGCACCCTCTTCGTCTAACTTGAGTCCGTTGGCGTCCTTACGGACCTTCCAATCAGCTCGACCCGTGCGACGTTGAGCCTTGTGTCGTTTCTGACCAACCTGCACTCCCTTGCGTTCCTGCTCAGGGGTCAACGTGATGGTCACAGTTCGACCGTCTTGAGAAATGCTCATGGTGTTACCACGACCAGATACACCGACTCGCGCCAGTACTGGATGACCTGGGAGGTGATTTGTCGAATTGCATCGTCGTCGATGCCGTCAGGTTCGAAGCAGATGGGCATTTTCTTGGCTCTGGCAAGGCAGTTGGGTGGGTCGTAGATGGCGCATTTGTGTCGAAGAGCACATTCCTGAGTCGGAAGCTTGCGGAGAGCCCCAGCCGGCGGGATGCCGAGCTGGTCGACCAGCGGTCGGTGGTACTTGTTGAGGGCGTGGGTGAAGGCTTCTTGGGTGACCTCGCTGAACTGGTCACCGATCCGCGTGCCTCGAAGAGCGTCCCACTCACCCTCCCACCGACCATCCTTCTCCCAGATGGCAAAAATGTGGATGTCCCCCATCTGGGGTGAGATGAACTTGACTCGACGAGTCATGCCGGCTCGTCGGGCGGCGGGTAGACCACCTGGCCGTCCACGCGGATGGCCCCACCACCGTCGATAAAGCTCACCTCGATGTGCCGAGACCGCTTCTTGGTGAGCAGGACGATCGCAAAACCATCGATCCCTTTATCCTTGGCTGGGATGTGCTCGCAGGCACGCTCCAGCCACGCTTGGATCTGCGGCGGGACCCTACTGCTCTTGGCCATCAAACCCCTCAGCAGCAATCCGATCCAACACGTCAAACACCGCTTGGTCCTCCATCGCTCTCACCTCCGCACGAGCTTGAATCGTTCGAGCGTTGGGGAGGGGGTACGGGTTGGGTGCCGGCGGCAACGGGGCCATCAGGAAGAAGAACAGCATCATGCAGGCGTGACCTTGCTGCCAACATCAGTGCGACGGAACCGAACGAAGTTGTTGTCGTCATCGAAGACCGCCGCAACGTACCCCCAGCCTTTGAGGGGGCCGGCGGGGATGGTCCCGACAACGCCGTTGATGATCCCGAGGGCCCCCACCATCGTGGTGCCGTTGCGAACACTGACTTGAACCGAGGGATGGTCCGCCATCTGGTCGTTGCATGGGACCCGTTCTTCGATGAGCTGCTCCATCGCCGCCTTGTCGTGGGAAGCGATCTCGTTGAGCCGCTCGATGATGAGGTCCGCCAGTTCTTCTTTGTTCATGCTCGTATTTTCTCCCCGATCTTGTCTCGAAGCCGTTCCAGTATGACCATCGCCTTGGTGGGCTGGAGTTTCTTTCGGTCCACACAGTGACGAACCCTGTCGAGGACCGATCCGGCAGTCAAGTAGCCCATCATGTCGTCGAGCCGGCGGTAGTCTGGCCTAGCAAGGCTCAATCGGCCCTCACAGGCCTCGTAGAGCACATCGAAGGACTCCAGAGCCTCGTCCACCTCAGGGACGCGGATAGCGGCGTCATGGGGCACCTCAGGCCTCTTGAGCCCATAGGCGTTCTCGATCTCACTGAGCGCCTGGGTGAACGGCGTACTCTCGTAGCCGCCGCTGAACATTCGCCAGAGCCCGATGACATCCCACCGCCCTTGACAGACGTAACACCAGACGTGGCTGGCACTCCTCGCGTCCGACGGGTAGACCCGAGCCGAGGGCTTGTTGTCGAGCCCGTGGAAAGGGCACTTGATCTGCTCCTGGGTGTTGTCGGAGGACTGCCGGACTTGCACCCCGTTCTGGCGGAGCACGTCGAAGGCAGAGACCCGATCCAGAATCTGATCGATGCGATCCTGAATCCACGCTCGCCGAGCGGTCTGAGCCAGGGATTCCTGGCGAGCTTCCCGCTGAAAGTCTCGTGCGTCCCGAGCCATCAGATGAGGTCCAGCTCAGCATCGGCATCGTCGATGCTCATGTCCGTCGACCCGGAGAAAGCTGGGTCGAAATTGAAGATGCGACGACAGGTGAAGGCCACACTCGCTGGGAAGGGATCGAACATCCGCCCACTACGATTCTTGAGGTGGCCAAACAGCGTGGTCCCATTTCTCCGGTGGTCGTCGTTGAGGTAGGTCGTCGTCACCTGGTCAGCACTTCGCTCCGCCTCGTTGGCGTAGGAGAGGGCTCGCAGCTTGTACCGCCCCTCGTTCTTGTCAGCGTCGTCTTTGCCGTTCCGGTTGAGCTGGAAGAGCATGAGCAGGGCGACTGACGCTCCACCATCGAAGTGAAGAGCCATCTTCTTGGCGTCCCGGAGGACGGAGTTTAGTTCCACGGTCCGGCTGCTGCTGTGATGCCGGGGCTCGACTAGTTCACCGTGATCGATGACAACGAACCCGACCTCGATATCCTTGTGCTTGAGTTCCGCCTCGACCTTGATGTCCGCGATGGTGACCTCGCGGTCAGGGCACCACACCTCGAACTTGCAGTGCTCAGGATTCTCGTGGAAGTCCTTGAGCACGATCTGGTAGAAGGCTTCCTCCTCATCGGTTAGTTCCCCGGTCTCGACCTTGTCGAGGTCGAGCGGCTCGTATCCCATCGCCTTCCACTTCTTGTTGGCTGAGTGGATGGTGTAGATGATTCGACGCACCTCGATGTACGTCATCTCCAAGCAGACGTAGAGCACGTTGGTGCGGTAGCGAGTGACGAGGTTGTAACACCAGTTGAAAGCAAAAGTGCTCTTCAGCTCCGAGGTGAAGGCAGCATGCACCCACATCTGGCCAGCCTTGCAGCCGTGACAGACCTTGTCGATCTCATTGATCCCCGTGAACTTGCCCCAGGCCTTCCCGGTCGTCTTGGCCTCCTGGTACTCCAACCAGCCCGCCTCGACATCTCCCCTTAGTTCGCCGCGAGTCAGGGCGTTAGGGTCGGGCGGGATTAGTTCATGGGCCTTGTGGTTGAAGTGGATCAGGGCGTCCTTGACCCCCTGGTGCCGAACCTCCTCCTTGCCTTCCTTGATGACGAGACCCTTGTGGACGATCTCGTCCGTCTCCTTGAGCAACGCCCGCATCTTGTCGCGGTTCTGGCCCTCATGGAGTTGGGTCAGCAGGTGCTCGTACTGCTTGCGAGCGTAGGGCGGGGACGCTTGGAGGTCCTTGAGCCTCTCATCGGCTTCGATGTTGCCGGAGGCGGCGAAGTAGTCCCTGACCGTTTGGGCCGTCGGGGCCTCAAGGTTGGTGTCGGCGAACTCCTTGACGAAGCTGAACAGCTTCTCGTCGATAGGGGTCCACCACTCGATGCCGCTACGACGGAGGCGTTTGAAGTTCGAGACCAGCGCCTCTTGGGTCAGCTTGCCGTCCTCGAAGTCGATGATCCCTCGGAGTAATCGCTTCACCACTTACCTCGCTTCTTGGGGGCGTCATCCCCAGGGAGGCCCCAGTCAGCGGGTATTTCGCCCTCGTCCTCTTCTTCCACTTCCTCCACCTCGACTTCGACCTCCTCGAACTCTTCTTCGCTGCCGTCGTCCACAGACATCCCCAAGGCATCCTCGTCCCCCAACTTGAGGGTTGTGTAGTACTGATGGACGTACTCCGACACATCGGCGTTGTGAGAGTGGACCCACTTCCTGTCCGGGGCCGGGTCGAGGACAAGCCATGTGGGCTTGTTGGCCGAGTCTCGGATAAGGAGGGCTTCCTTGAGCGCCCCAGCGGCGGCGATGTTCTTGTAGCCAAGGTAGCCGAGCTTGATGATGAGTAGGTCTGGACTCTCGCAGAAGTCTCGCAGGCCGTTGAAACTCAACCCGTCATCCCGCGACTCTCGGCTGCGGACCTTGTAGGCTTCGTCCCCGCAGAAGATGTCCTTGATCCGTTGGTCCTCGATGATGCGGAAAAAGAAGGCGTCATTCTTGAGCCGTAGCCCAAGCGCCCACTTCAGGTGAGGTAGCAGCTGCCACCACCCACACTTGATCAAGAGGTTCTCCTGAGTGAGATCCGACTCCGGCGGCCCGCCCTCAGGACGAAGCTGGAGAAGGGGGCTGTTTCGGAAGTGCTTTGCACCCCCGATCTCAGGCCCCAGACGTTCACGAATACTCCGAGCCCTGATGTTGGGACAGTGGACAACCAGGTCCGTCTCCACATCGAGGATGTACCCGGTCCCGCCGCACTTGTCCGCAAACGGCTTGTCGCAACGTTCGCAGATGGGGACTTCGTCACTCACAGCTCTCCCACACCCTTCATTTGGCCGCCTGCATGGCTTGGAGCAGCCCCTTGATGGTGGACCCCTCCCCCTTCTTGAACTTCAACGCCCCGACAGCACCCTCGCCGAGCACCTTGTCGATGACGTTCTTCTTCTTGCGGTTGAGCTTGAGCACGTGATGGTCGATGGTCTTGGGGTCTTCGCGGGCCGGCCGCTTTGCCACGAGATGGATGGCAAGTACACCGGAGTTGGGACTGCCGATGCGGATCATCCGTCCGATGGCCTGGAGGTACTCGCCCCAACTCCACGGCATGTCGAAGAAAATCATGCCCTTGGCCACCTGGAGATTGATGGCCTCCGAGCCCGCCGCCGTGATGAAGATGACCGTTGATTTGCTGTTGATGTCTTGGAACCGCTCCTGGCCTGCTCGACGCTGCTTGGCGCTCACCTTGCCCGTGATGGCCTCAGACTTGATACCCTCTCGCTTGAGGATGGCCTGGAGCCTGGGCACGAGGCTGGCGAACCGGGTGTAGACGATGACCTTCTCGTCATCTAGTTCGCCGGTGACGAGGTCCACCAACGCCTGCTCCTTGCTGCTGAGAGTCCCAACCTTGTGGGTGGTGAGGTCCCAAGCGAACTCGTCATCGATCTCGTCGCCCTCAGCGAACTTGAGCATGAACAGCGAGTTGACGATCATCTGGCAGTAGATGAGGCTCGTCAGCGCCTTGTTCTCCTCGTAGTCCTTGACCTCGCCATCCCCCATCTCCAGGATGCCGCTGAGGGCCTCGCCGTACTTCTTGTCCTCAGCAGCTGACAAGTCGAAGGTCACGAGCTTGGTGGTGAGCACCGGCAGCTCTTTGGCCACCATGTGCTTCTTGCGTCCGAGGAACACCGGCTGGATGGCGTCCCGGAAGCCGTCCAGATTCTTGTACCCCTTGATGATGGGGATGCGGGCCTTGCCGATCTTCTTCATCTCGACGTAGCAGTAGTCATCGTAGAAGGCTTTCTTGGTCGAGAAGACCCCTGGCTTGATGGCCTTGAAGATGCAGTACCCCTCGAACAGGTGGTTCTTGAGCAGCGTCGCGGTCAGCCCATAGACCCGCCGAGCCCGGTCCGACAGGAAGCGGACGACCTCCCAGGTGGATGTCCGGTCGTTCTTGAACGCCGTGGCCTCATCGAACACCACGACAAGATTCTCAGGGTCCACCTGCTTGGTGATCCCGTCGAGCAACCCGGGGATCACCGCTTGCTTGGCGAGCTTACCGCTCTTCTTTGGCGGTTGGAACCCGCCATGGTGCCAATCCAACGTGAGGGTCTTGTAGGTCGTGATGAGCACGATCCTGGCCTCGTAGGGAGCGTTGACCCAGCTTTCGTATTCCCGCCGCCGAGCGTCTACTGGGGATTCACGCTCGACGTGGATTAGTTCGGGTTCTATCGACCCGTCCTCTAATTCCTTGGGTTTTCGCCAGGCTGTCTTGCACCGGGGACAGACGATGTACTTGCCCACCTTCTTGGTCTGCCAGAGCACTTCACGGGTGACCTCGCCCGTTGTCTCGTCCACCTGCTCACAGACGCAGCAACGGCAAGAGGCCGTCGAGTCAGGCTTCTCAGTCCCGGCAACGATGGTCCGCACCCCGTTGGTGAACCGTTCAATCTCCGCGGCCCACTGCTCCGTGGCGCTCTTGGGAGCGATGACGATGACCCTGTTCTTGGGCTCCTTCTGCCAGAGGTAGCAAAGGGTGGCGATCGTCTCGATTGTTTTTCCCAAACCGGTATCGTCCCCCAAAATCATCCGGGGGAGAACCAGCATGTGGAAGATTCCCTGGACCTGGTAGTACCGGAGCTTGAAGTCGACCTCTTCCCCTTCGAGGTTGAGGATCTTGTCCTTCAGCAGCGGCGTCGACTTGAGGGCGATGGTCGTCGACTCGCGGATTTTCTTCAGGCGCTCCTGAAGCTTTTGGGATTTGTCGGGTGCGGAGGCCATTTAGCCTCAACCATACACCGGCTAGCGCTCGTAGTTGGCCGCTGTCACCGTGCACTGTCCACGTGGAGGCGCTGGATCCGACTCACCTTGCCACCAGCAAGTCACAAGCTTGGCCTGGCTGCGTCCCGTGATGACGAACACGATGGTCAAATTGAGCCGCGGGTTGGTGTACTCGATGGGCTCGCCACGCTGGACCTTGTCGGCGTAGAAGTTGTACTTCGGGCTCCGCTGCGACTTGAGGTCGTTGAGCAGCTTGGAGAACTCCCGGAGGGCCACCCGAACCTGAGGTACCGTGATCTGCCTCAGATCCATCCGGTACTGGGCGTGGGGCCCGATGAGGAGTTTCTTGGCGATCCCGTCTCCCCGCTCGGACTCCAGGTCGTAGATTTTGGCCGCCTCAGGATTGGTGATCTTGCCACCGTGCTCAGCCTTGTCGATGAGCTGATCTTTGAGCTTGGGGCTGCCCACCTCTTCGTGGATCCGCTGCACCACGTGACACGGACCGCCGGGCCAGCCCAGGGGCGGAGCAAGGTCGGCTGTGCGTTCGTAGTCGTAGCTCATGGCTTTTTCCAACCCTGCCAGGCCAAGTCCTTGAGGATGTAGGCCATCGCCTTGCTCTTCATCTCTCGAAGACTGTCACCGTCACCAAATTCATCCTTGGCCCCATCGCCGCCGAACCCACCAGCGTGAAACTTCACGGACGTGGTGGCTTGGTCCTTGTCACCGTCGGCATCGATGAAGTCGCCCGTGATGTCCAGCTCGACGTAGGAGGTGCCCACATCACGGGAGCTGCCACGGCCAGACTTGTACACATCGACCTCGGCCGTGAGCCCCATCCCCTCCAGCTGTCGGGCAAAGCTGCGAATGCCCTTCTCCAGGGAGCTGATCGAGACAGCTCGCCAAGAAGCTCCGGCTGTGCGGTCGTAGTCGTACATCATGGTTGTCTCAGCGGGTTGAAAAGAGGAATCTACCAGTTCTCCAGCCACTTCTCTGGGCCGCCGGCCGACCTGATCTCGCGGTCCCACTTCGCCAGGGCCTCCTCAGCGGCTTCTTTCGCGTCCGCCTTGTAGACGGTCCCGTCGGTTTCCAGCTGGATGTGAGTCTTCGTGCCTGTTCGCAGGGTCCGCTTGAAGTTGGTGGTGACCTCCCACGCCCAACCGAAGGCCCCCTTGGAGACCTCGGCGGTGGTGTGCTTGCCCTCAGCCTTGTTGCCTCGCCATCGAGCCTTGGCGGCAAAGCGAGCGGCGACTCGGGTAGCGATGCCCATGCTCACTCGGGGTTGTAGAACGAGAACCAAAGGCTCACGTTGACGTTGTGGTGCCAGGTGCCCCAGGTGTTGGCGTACCCGACGTAGGCTCCGAAGTTGCTCGTGAGGTCGGCTCCGAGCCCGCCGCCGAAGGACCGAAACCCGACCGCGGCGTTGAGGTTGAGCCAGTCGTAGTAGAGGAAGTCGGCCATGACGCCGGCATCGAACACGTCGGCGAAGCCCACCGACTCGGTGTCCTCGCCCGCCAGCTCAGCAACGGAGTTCTCAGCGATCCGGTAGAAGGCCTCGCCAGGCAAGAGGCCCATGTACGCCTTGGGGCGGAAGCGGAACCCCCAGATGGGCGGGGTCAGCGTCGCAGCCACCACATCGACGTGGCCCTCAGCCGTCGCCTGGTAGTTGCACCAGTCCATCTTCACCGTGTACGGGTGCGGTGCCGCTCCCGAGTAGAAGATGCGGCCGTCCCGGTCCACCACGATGGTCACAGGGTCCAGCTCGAACGTCGGCTTGGTCGTCTGGAGACACTTCTTCTCTCGCAGGACCTCGACCATCTTCTTGAGGTCGGCGTCCGACACGCAGGTGCCACCCTTGCAGCCCTCTGGGGCCGGCTCAGCAGCCGCAACCACGGACTCCGATGCTGGGACCGGCTCAGGCTCTTGAGCCCACACAGGGGCCACCAAGAGCAGCAGGGCAAGGGTGGCGAGGAGTCGAGTCATTCCGTCGAGGCGTCCTTGGCCGCTGCGTGGATCTTGTCAGCGAGGGCACGGGAGGCCTTGTAGAGCGACGGGTCCCCAGAGGCAGCTGAAGCCGTCCGGGCCGCCATCGCCACGAGAGAGCTGCATGCGTTCATGACAGCCGCCGCGTTCTGTGACTGAGCCGCTGACCGAACCTTGGCCAAGGCCTTGTCCAGCGAGCTAACGTTGTTCTTGACGGCGCCCCAGTTGGCACCCTTCTCGGCGGCGTGTCGCTCAGCTACTCGGTCGGCAATTTCTTGGTCACTCATGTCAGTCTCCGTACTTGGCGAGCAGGTCGTCCACGTCTGTTCCAGTGACCTTGCTGCTGTCTTTCACCGTGACCGCGTAGACCTTGGGGCTCACGATCACGACCTTGTCCACGTCCTTGGCCTTTACACCGTCGGGTAGGTCAACCACGACGGGCTTATCGCCATCGAGGATCTTCACCTGGTCGTCGCGGTCGAACACACCAGGGCGCTCGATCTCGACAACCTTGGCCTGCTTGATCCCCTTGCTGTCGGGCTTGCCGATGGGAATGACGTTGCCGTCCTCGTCCACTCGGTCCTCAGGAATGCTGTTGGCCTTGTCGATAGCCTTCTGACCCTTGGGCTTGTCCTTGCCCAGGAGCTTACCAAGCAAGCCGCCGAGCTGGAGGTTCTTGACCCCCAAAACAATGAGGACGAAGGCTACAACCACAAGGATGAGTGCCGGGAGAGGGGCCAACAAAGCTCGCCCCGCCTTCTTGATCCAGGCCCAAGCCTGAGACCAGAAGGTGGACGGCTTCTTTGTGTCGACCAAGAGCTTGTCTGGGTCGGGGCTAGCTCCCCCTTGGGTCATTCGTCGTCATCCCCCTTGTCGGGCGGCATCGAGTTTGTCACCGAGGCCGGTCCGGGGATGGGATCGATGCCGGTTCGCTGCTTGAGAACCTTGCGGAACACCTTGTAGAGAAAGCTGCTGAACCAGCCGACGATGCCGCCGCTGATGGCTGCACCGCCAAGGGTCGAGACAGGGAGCATCTCCCACCCGCTGGCTACGGCAGCCATGGCCATACCCGAGCCGGCCACGACCGGGATGGCGTAGAGGATGACGGAGTTCCACCAACGAGCGAAGGATGTCTCGTAGGTGATGCCTGCTGCATTCTCGTCAGCCTTTTTCTTGGCCGAAGGAACCGCGGTCTCGACGATGCGGCGGACGAAGAAGGTGACGATGACGACGGCTACCGCGAGGTAGACCGACTCCAACTTGAGTAGTGCTGTGACGGCTTGATCCATGACTTTATGGGTCTCCTAAGGAGGGTCAGCCCATAAAGAGAACCGCCAGGCTTTGGCCCCTAGGGGAGCTTCTCACCCTCGATGACCGCCAGCTTTTCGATGACCTCGACCATGTGGTGGACAGGCTCACGGGGCGGCAGGGACGGCGGGAAGGTGACCTTCCGCCGCTTTCGAACGACCTTCTCCTGAAGCCCATTCTTCTGAGAGCCCTTCTTGGTCCCCATCTCACCCCACCGTCGAGTGATGTGGGACGCTTGGCACCGCCGGTGTCGCGGTGCCGTTCATCCAGGCGTTGATCTTGTCGACCTCGACCTGGATGGCGTCCTTCTGCTCCTGGGTGAGCGTCGGGTCCCGGAGCTTGCTCCGAAGCGTGATCATCTGCTGATGGCCCGCAGCGGCTCGCTTGTGGGAAGGAACGCTCGTGTAGTCGATGTAGTAGACAGCCATCTCAGGTGATCTTCTTGCTCAGGGTGATGATGCTGGGGTCAACTTCGATCTTCACGTTGTCTCGGACGACTGGGTGGCCCTCGATGCGGTAGAGATCCGCAGCGGCCCACCCCTCGTTCGACCCGTTGGTGCCAATCGAGACAGTCAATGCCGTTGGTGTGACCCCATTGAGACGATGAACTGAGGTAGCGATGAGCAGCATCAGTTCGCTGCCCGCCGACACCTCATTCGACCCGATGCTGGTCACCGCGTTTCGGCAAAGCATCGCGACCCCGGATAGCACGTGAGGCTGAGCCGGGTGAGAGCCACCCGACTGCATTGTACTCACGAGTTCGCCACCGGGACGAGGCCCAGAGGCCGTGAAGAGAGAGCCGCCGCGATTTGTGCGATAGTTCGTGAGCAAGGCGTAGTTGCCCTGCTCGCCATCGACGTGGACGATCAGCTCACCAGGTTGCCCTGAAGAAGCTGATGCTGTGTGGACCGGGATTTCGACCTGCTCCAACTCGGAGCTGGCCACACCCGTTGCCAGAGTTGCAGGGGACCGATCCTGGATGTAGGCGAGCTGGGACTCCAACACGCTCACAACACCAGCATCCTCTGCGCCGTACACGAACGTGCCACGGAAATCCTTGTCACGGAAAAGCGAGCCCAAGGGCAGGCGCTCTGTGCACCCGTGGTACTCCGTGCCAATGACACTCACCGGAGCAGCAGCCTCAGCACCCGAGAGGGCTCCGAGCAAAACAGCGGGACGAGGATCGACACCAGTCCCTGGCGGGAAGAACGAAGCTTGGTCCTCATGGCCGACGTTGCGGAAATCGGTAGAGGTGGGTGGCGTCACGTCACCGCTGAGTCGACCCGTGCCGAGCGTGGTGAGGAACCCAACCGAGCTGAGGACCTCAACGGTCTTCTGGTTGGGCCGTGTGAGGTTCTGTTCGTCCAGCTCCGTGGTGACAAGCTGGAAAACCGTTCCCGTCAGGGGCGGTCCGGGCTTGTGGCCGATGTCCTGGAAGTTGGTCTGGCTGCCCCAGGCGTCGCCCTGGTAGGGCGTCCTGGAGTAATTGACCGAGACCTCATCCGAAGCCAAGGCCGGACCCGGAACAACGAGATCCGGTGCGTCGATAGCTGCCGTACCAGGGCTTCCGAAGTTGTCCGTTCGTGTCCCAGAAGCTGCCTGGGTACGAGTCCGGTTGAGAACGAGGCGGAAGCTGTCCGCGAGAGAGAAGCTGCCCCGGTCGAACCCGAAGATGCTTGCCTCGACGACGTAATTCCCTGCCTCGAATGTCCCGATGGGGTTGAGCGTGCTCTTGGTGATGTCGAGGGCGTCGGCATTGAGCACGAAGGTGCTGTCGCCATCGGCGTCGATCTCGATCCAGAAGGCTGCCCCGTTGAAGTCCTGCCGCAGCAGGTTGACAGCTCCCCCCTGTTGCTCACGAGTTGACGCATCGAAGGCCGGACCATTGAGGTTCCAATCCCCGGATTCGTAGACCGCGTAGAGGCGAGCGATTCCGTAGAACGGGGGGAGTTCCAGGCCCTTGCGACCAAGACCGCGGGTGTCGGTGAAGAACCGCATACCCGCCATGTTGAAGCCAGGCTTGGTGACCAGACCGTTGAACGTCGCCGATGCGGCACCCACGAAATCGTAAGTCGTGAAGATGGCGAAGCTGTTCGTGCCGTTGGAGAACGAAACGTAGTTCGTCTCCTTGGGCGTCTTGCCGCCAAGGGCCCCCTTCTTGGTCAGGACCCCGAAGTTGATCCCTTGATCGAAGGTTGACGTTCCACCCGAGGGCGTCGTTGTCGGGTCCGAGTGCATGATCGGAACCCGGACCTCACCCCAACCAGGGATGAGCCGTCGGGGGAGCGGGAGGAAGATGTTCTTCTTTGCAGCTGATGGGTCAGTGTTTCCACTGAAGAGGCCCAACGGATCGGTGCCCGTCCACTTGGCCAGACCTGCCTGTGTGAGCTGGGGCATGAGCCCTTGGGCAGAATAGACCTCGTAAGTAGGAGTCGTGATGTCTGTTTCAAATACATGACCACCACCACCCCCTGTTCCAATGGTAAGCACCGTTGCTGCCACTGAGGCGATGGGGTAGACACCCACCGAATCTGCCGGAGCCGTGATGACCAGGGCATCGCCGGCCACAACACCGTCACCGACGAAGTTAGCACCACCATCCGTGAACGTGAAAGTTCCCGCGGCGAAAACGGAAACAACAGAGCCAGCTGACTTGGGCGTCGTTTCGAAGTTGGGGTTGATCGCGTAACCGTCAAGAGCCTGAAGCTGGTCAGGCATGTCGATCTTGCGGAACGGGCTGAGGATGATCGTCCGGCTACCCGGATCGGCGTACGCCTCGGCGGTGACCGGCAGCAAGTTGTTGAACGTGTTGCCGCGATACTTGCTCCACAACGGAGCCCAACCCACCCGCATCGGGATGTTGTCGCTGGGAACCCCAGAGAGCTGGGTCATGATATCCGAGCCCGAGCTGAGGTAGGCCACGCTGTGGATAGCGTCTGGTCGACGACTCATACCGCGACCGGCACCATAAAGCACGTTGACCGTGACCTCCAAGCGTCGAGCGGTGAGCGCTGGGAAGTTGGCACCCAGCGTGATGGTGAGGTCATCAACCGGGCCTGGGGCGCTCAAGACCGTGTAGTGAACACCCTCTGTGAGAGGAATGGGGCTACCGTCGATCCTGATGAGCACCACCGGCTCTGAGGAATCAGCATCTCCCAGAAGGCGAACCTGATCAGAATCCGAACCCGGAACGCCCGTCTTGAATTGAGCAACCGGCACCGTGACGACATCCGTCGGATTGAACGAACCCGCTGCACCACCGGTGTTGTCCACCGACGCTGAGAGGGTGAGCCCCCAAGGAACTGTCACATCCTCAGCAGCTGACTGGCCAACCGGCGGATCCATGTAGATCGTGACCTGCTGTTGGACAGCGGCGTCAGAGAAAATCTGACGGATGCCATCCGGGCCATCGAGCTTGGTCACACCCAGCGCTGCCGCCGAGTTGCTGATCTTGTCCTGGTAGAGCACGAACGTGCCCTGAGGACCGGCTCCCGAGCGCTTCCAGTTGGCTCGAAGCGAGCCCCGCATGAGCCCATCGAGGTTGCTCATGAGCAGGGTGTCGTAGTCGAACCCGTTGGGATTGACTGCGTGTCGGAGGTCCAGAACGTCCGTCTTGGCCACCTGGTCCGCAAACAGACCATCAGGACGAGACGAGAGAACTCGCACCTCAGCTCCCAATAGGTGAGACTCAGGCTTGGTTCCGAGAGCGCCACGAGCCGTCAGCGTCATGGTCGTACCCGTGATGACGCTGTACTGAATGTACTCGTCGTCGATCTGGATCGTCACCGGGGTGGCTGGGGTCAACGGTAGTTCGATGTTCGACACGCTCGCGAGCGAGAGACTCAGAGACGAGTTGTCCAAGGCCGAAGCCAGAGCTGGAGTCGTCGAGAACGTGGTCCAGCCTGTGCGGTCCACCGCGGTCGGATTGCGGTTGAAGGCGCCGTTGAGGTTCTGGCCAGGATCACCGTCCCACGACACTGTGTTACGGCGGAAGACCGCTGCGATGGGCACTGCGTAGACGTAACCATCCGTGGTTCCCAAGGAGTTGGCCGTGCCGTCCCCAGCCCGCCAAAGGCCGGGGTCGCCTAGTTCGGTCCGCATGTTCTCGAACACAAAGCTCGTGTTCGTCGCCGAAGCACCACGACCCTTCACGACTGTCGGATCGAAACCGTCGGGGTAGCTCGCCAAGCCCACGAGCCCCGTGACCACTCGGATACGGTACTGAAGCTGGACTCGCTGGGACGACTCGAAACCGATGGCCGGGTCCTGAAGGTCGTCGGCAAGGAAGGTGTGCCCTCCCTCGACGTTGCCGTAGCGCCACACGCCAGAGGAGGCCGGCTTGTTGACGGCGCTCGGGTTTGGGGGGAGCCGGGCCTGCCAGACCTCCAAGAACACGAAGTCGATCCGGCTGTCCCCGGAGTTGGCCGGAGGCGGATCTAGGGTGACGCGGTTCCAGGTGTCCGCATCGTTGGGAGCACCTGGAGGCGTGCCTGTTTTGGTCCCTGTGACCGGGATGAGCCAGCCGTTGACGGCTGCCCACTGAATGGCAGCCTTCTCACCACTCCTCTGCTGACCAAAGCGGAACCAGTTGGACCATTGGGCACTGGTGAGGAACGCCTCACCCATGTTGACCCCGTTGCCGAGCCACCCTGAGGGCGTGCTTCTGAGCAAGAGGTTGCGACGCCAGTCGTCCGTGATCTGCTGAAGAAGGTTCAGCTCGCTGTCCAGCGGGGGCTTCCCCTGCTGCCAAATGATCTGAACGAACTGTGCCTGGTCCGGGTCCAGGACCCGCGAAACTCCGGTTCCAAGGTCGTGCGACATGTCTATCTCATCTCCATCTTCATCAGTAGATGACCGCCCAGCTGCTGATCCCGGTGGGGAACGAAACCGAAGAGTTCGGCTTGTAGAACCGAACGATCAGGCTGTTTCCCTGGTCAGCTGGGGCAATATTGATCAAGTCCTCGGACAGGACATTGGTGATGAACGTCGAGCCGCCGTTGAAGCTCACATCCATTCCAAGTGCGGCTGAAAGGTTTGAAGTGACGGGCCGGAACACCATCGACATCCGGTCATCTTTCGGGTTGGCCGGACCGTCACCCGCAGCAGAAAGAAGGACCGAGTGATCAGATGACGGCACCACGAAGAAGGCCTCGAAATAGAGCGTCGCTTGGGCCGGAGTGCTCGCCAGGCCCACAGCAACTGTGTCCACTGTGGCTGGAATCCTCCCGGTGACGTTCCCGCTGTCAGTCAAGAAGACCCCGTTGCGGCCTCCCAGCACGCAGCCTGAGGCCGTCGAAGCATCGAACCCCGTGGCGTCCAGCATGTCGTCGAAAACGTAGTTGGTGTACCCTGGGAACTTGGCGAGGAGCCCTGTGGCCTTCTCAGCCTGGATCGAGAACATGCGGATCGAGTCGCCGGGGGTCCGGGGAGCGTGCGTATCGAAGTCCACTCCCGATGGGACTCGGACGACGAACCCACCGTTCATAGGGGTGTTGAAGTACTCTCCCAACCCACCCGGCGACGAGAGAATGGGGTAGACCACGTCCAACGGAGCCACGAGCTGGATATTGGCATCCGTTGCGTGACGGCTGAAGATGTAGTGGATCTCTTGATTTGTGGCCATGGGTTCCTCTGGTTCTACATCTAGGGGTCAGCTGGGCTGGATGAGGTGCAGCCTCACAGCTATGAGTTTGAGCAACAAATCCTTATCCTCTGCGGTCAAGTCCTCGAAGGGTTTTTCAGCGAGGCCCTTCTCGA
>Ga0307378_10002047_pt1 | contig 31639 bp, 29 predicted proteins | sample UN1MG_FD_202238 | JGI IMG/M metagenome (GOLD analysis project Ga0307378, IMG submission 202238) | Soil microbial communities from Risofladan, Vaasa, Finland - UN-1 | ecosystem: Environmental > Terrestrial > Soil > Coastal area > Acid sulfate soil | place: Finland: Risofladan, Vaasa | collected... | reverse complement strand
GAGCAAGGTTGGCTTTTTTGAGTACCTTTTCCCCATAGAAACCTGTGTAGACTATGGGGACAATCAGAAAGAGAAGAAGCTCTCTGCTGTCTTTTAAACTGACCTCTGGATTGACAGACAGGAAGGATGAGACAAGGGATAAGGCGGCGTAGATCAATATCGGCCAGAAGAAAGAGGGGAAGGTGAATTTTTGTTTTTCCCGGATGAGTATGACGATCCAGAAGATGAGAGAAAGGGAGATGAATATCTGGCTCAGGCTTATTGACACCATAGAGAACAGCAGATAGAGAGCAATGAATAAGGGCAGGAGAGAGAGCCAGGGGCTCTTTCCTTTGTAAAAATCAAAAAACTTCATTTTTTAAGCATGTCCCTAATTAATGGGGCCAGGCCCCATTTTCCTCATTAATTATGTGATATAGCTAGTCATTGCGAGCGACCATAGGGAGCGTGGCAATCCCATTGGATAGAGAAAGGAATAAATTTACAATGGAGCGAAGGTACATAGCATAAGTTCATTTAGAAGATTGCCTCATCTTTGAGCTGCCCGCAATATCAAAAATAATTAGAAATGAATCTTAATATATCATGCAACCTTGGGACAAGTTCTTTTTAAATAAAACGAAGGCAGGCCTGGTAGACTTCTTCAGGTTCGATGCTCCGCAGGCACCTGAAGTCCTCGTATATACAATTTCTTTGTTTGCAGGGCCGGCAGTCAAGCTCTTTTTCCACCACAAAGGCTTTGGCCTGCCATGGGGCAAAGTTCGCTGGAAGAGTCGGACCAAAGAGGGCGACAATGGGTGTTGAGGTTGAAGCGGCGATGTGCATCGGGCCGCTATCAGGGCCCACAAAAAGGGAAGAATGAGAAATAAGCTCTTTGGCTTCCCTTAAGTTCAGTCTGCCGACCAGAGAGAGAAGAGAAGCCGTGCTTTTCTTCAGGATCTCTTCCTCTGCTTTTTGGTCTTCACTGGTTCCTATAAGGACAATTTTAACATCAGGTTGCTGAGCAAGAAGGTTTGTAAGCTGCACTAAATTATCCACTCCCCAGTTGCGAAATGCGTTTCCCGCACTAATGTGGATGGCGATAATCTTGCACCCTCCAAGCGTGTTTTCCTCGATGAATTTCTTTACTTTTTCAACCTCAGTTTTTCGTGCCTGAGGAAGATAGAGAGGAGGAAGAGATTTGACATCGACTCCCAGAGCTTTTACAAGATTGATGTGGTTTTCGACGCTGTGGAAATATCCTTCTTTAGGGCTGCGAGGGAGCTTGATGTTGTAGATAAGATTTTTGTATTTGACCCTGTAACCTACTTTTAATTTTGCTTTGGAAAGCAAGGTGATGAGAGATGCTCTCGGTCCTCCATGAAAATCGAGGACAACATCGTACTTTTCCTTCCGAATCAGACGGAGAAGTTTGGAAAACTCTCTTAGGCTTTGTTTTCTCTCAAGGACAATGACATTGTCCAGGTTTGGATTTCCTTCAACGAGCTCCCTGTAAGGTCTCTCAACGATGTAAGAAATAGAGGCCGCCGGAATACCCTGTCTTAAGGCAGAAATGGCGGGAGTGGTCAGGATGACGTCGCCGATACGTCTCAGTCTGATCAGAAGGATTTTTTTTATCTGGGAAGGATCAATCCTTTGTCGGCCTTTCTGAATCAATGGTTGCCTCGTCGATGAGCATAACCGGGATGTCGTCTTTTATGGGATAGACGCGGTGGCATTTCACGCATTTGAGGCCTTTCTCATCTGCTGTAAGCTTCACCTCTTCTTTGCATACAGGACAAGCCAGAATTTCAAGAAGTTGAGGATCTATAGCCATCTTATCTCTCCTTCGTGCTATCTTATACTATAATCCTTTTTCCCGTCAAATAAGAAAAAGCGGGAGAATGTGGAGATTGTTGTAATTGCTCAATAATTAGGTGGCACTTTTAAAAAACGAACCTCCCTTTTTTCTTAATATAAGTGTTTGATACATCTTGTGCAGGGATTTGATTCATCTTTTGTAGGGGCTTGATCCAACTTGTGCAGGGGCATGATCTTTCCTGTGTAGGGATTCGATTCATCTTTTGTAGGGGCTTGATTCATCAAGCCCACATTTTAAATCTACAGATAAACTGGAGAAGAGCCAAAGGATGCAAATGCTCCAGGAAATGAACTCTTTGAGGAAGAAGTGCTTTTATTCAGCCGATTCAGCTCTGCTCAGGGATTTTTTTGCTGATGTATTCCGACAGCGCTTTTTGGGCGTCATTGTCTCTCCAGCCTGTCCACCAGAATTCAATGCCGATGTCATATTTGTCTTCCCGCCTTCCCATCTTACACCAAATAGTTTTCCCTATACCGATTATAGTGGAGGGAAAGATCGCTGATCTCAATTCGAGAGCAAGCATGGTTCCCTTGGGAATTTCCTCATCAGCTTCAAAACGGATTCCTCCGCCGCTGATGTTCACAGTACAACTGTTAAGGGGATCCTTTTTAAACTCTTCTAAGCCTATCGTCCTGTAATCCAGTTCCCATATTTCCCCGAGTCTTGGAAATTTCCTTTTATCAAACATTTCTCACCTCCCCTGCCGTAGAAAATAAATTTTCATTTATCGCGTTTTCACTTAGCTAGCGAGTATAATCAAAATAAAACGCAGATTTTCAAACAAATGTTATATTAGTTCTGCCGACAATCGGAGTTAAATTTGTTCCCTGCCAACTTAATGTACCCCAACTTTAATAATTTTACCAATTTTTCATCCTAATTTCAATAAGACTCTCTAATTTTCCTCAGCTCTGCCCTTATCTGTTGACAGAGTAGGATAAGGGGTGATATTTATAAGCAAAAAATGAGGTTATGTTTTTTTGGCGCTTACGATCCTGAGTATCCCAGGAATACAGTCATAAAAAAGGGATTAAGATTGAATGGGGTTGAGGTTTCAGAATGCTGGCTTCCACCAAAATATAAGTTCTGGTTGAGATATCCCCTCCTGGCATCTCGGTACCTAAGCTCTTATACCAGACATAATGTCTTTTTTGTCCCTGAATTCTGTCAGAAGGATGTTCCTTTGGTCAAAATCCTTTCTCTTTTTTCTTCAAAAAAGATCGTATTCGACCCTTTGGCTGGTCGTTTTGAGACGAAAATAATAGACTGGAAAAGAAAACCCCTCAACTCCTGGCAGGCCCGGTTAAATTTCAAGATCGATTACTGGGCCTTTAAGCTATCAGACCTTATTCTGGCCGACACTCAAGCGCACAAAGATTATTTCTGCCAGAAGTACGGCCTTCCCTCAAAAAAAGTAGAAGTGCTCCCTGTCGGATTTGATGATGATCTTTTTAAACTTTCTGTGGTTGCGGAAAAAGAAAACCGATTCACAGTACTTTTTTTTGGTTCATTTCTTCCGCTCCATGGTGTGGATTGCATACTGGAGGCCGCAAATATCATTTCCAGCAAAGAGCCGTCGATCCAGTTCAGGTTAGTAGGCTCAGGGCAGACACTCCTTCTGGCGAAGGATTTAGCCTCCAAGCTCGGTTTAAGTAATGTTCTTTTTGAAGACTGGTTCCCTCTGAGCGAGCTGCCTAAAAGGATTGCCTCTTCGGATATTTGTCTGGGAATTTTCGGCAGGACAGAAAAGGCCAGGCGAGTAGTTCCCCATAAGGTATTCCAGGCGATGGGGATGAGGAAACCCGTCATCACAGGCCGGACTCCTGCTGCTGAGGAATTTTTTTCGCATCGAGAAAACATATTTCTCATTCCGGAATCTAATCCGGATCTTCTGGCACAGGCTATCCTTGAGCTTAAAAGAGATGAGGATTTAAGGGAAGGAATCGCTGAGAGAGGCTATCAACTGGTAAGCCAAAAATTTTCACCAGAGGCCATTGGCCGCACTCTTATCAAAATACTGGAGAAAAATTTTATCATTCGGGGAGGATGAATAGTCCGATGAAACAAGAGTATGATCAGCCGCTTTCCTTACCTCCTTTCAAGGGGCGAATAAAGACATCCTACAATCATCCTCTTTTTGTCCAGGCGATTTCCGATTGCAGCCGTCTATTGAGCGACCAGGATACAGAAATTCTTCTTGACAGGCGGAATCGAGTGGGCGTAGTCGCTCTCCCTCAGCAAGATGGAGGCAAAGTAGACATTGTTATTAAAGAATTTCGATCCAGGGGAGTGAACAGGCTGAAAAGCCTCTTTCTGCGCGGAAAAGCCTTTAAATCCTGGCGTGGGGCTGTGGCTTTGGTTGAGAAGGATGTAGAGACGCCTCTTCCTGTCGCTTACTTAGAGAAAAGAAAAGGGCTTTTCTTGGGCCAGAGCTTTTTTCTGGCAGAGAGAGTAGGAGGAATCGAAGAGATTCGCTTCCTCTTCCCTAAGCTTCCTCCTTCTGAGCTCCGTCGACTCCTTGTTTCCTTAAGCCAGCATCTTTCTACCTGCCATAAAAAAGGAATTCTCCATCGTGATCTTTCCGATGGAAACATCCTGGTTAAGAAAGATAAGCAAGGGGAATTCAGGTTTTATCTTATTGATACCAACCGCATCAGGATCAAGAAGCGAATAGGCCTCTTGAGCGCGGTAAAGAGTCTTGTTCGCCTGGGAGTGCCCCTTGATTTTCAGCGCTTTTTTTTGCAGCATTATTTGGGGACAACTCATGTGAAGAGATTCCATTGGTTTTGGTATAGAATAAATAAAACTTTATACACGCAATTTGTTGAGCTTAAGAAAAAACTAAGGCTAAGACAATTGGCCCAGAAATTAAAGATTCAGTAGGATGAGTTTTAAATTCCGTTGGAACGTTTATGCTGACCAGCCCCATAATGTCGCCTTAAAAAAAGACAGGCTTCGCTATCATTTAAAACATACAGCGAGCTATTTCGGCTTCCTGGCTTCAAACATTCGCAGGGCGGTTCCCATCTTATCCCGCTATCGGGAGTACCGGAAAAAAATGTATGCGGAGCCAGTAAGGATAGAAAGTCCTGTAGCTATTTCAGTTTCTCCTTCAGAAGAGAGAGCAGAGGAAGTCCTTGAGCTTTTAAAAGAGACCGGAGTCCGGAAGACCCTTGTCAGGATTCCTTCCTGGGAGAGAGGGAAACTCGATGTCTTCGAAAAATTCTTTAAGCTTCTCCCGAAATACGATATTGAGCTAACTATTGCTCTCCTTCAGCAGAGGGATGATGTGTTCAATCCCTCCCAATGGCAGCAATTCTTGGAAGAGGTTTTTTCGCGCTTTGGGAGGACTGCATCATTTTTTGAAGTAGGTCATGCCTGGAACAGGACAAAGTGGGGAGTCTGGAGTTACAGGGAGTATCTGAAGCTTGCTCTTCCAGCCGTGTCTCTGGCTGAAAAATACAACGTTAAACTTGTGGGGCCGGCTGTGATTGATTTTGAGTTTCATCTCTATCCGCCTGTCTTGAATGCCATTCCTTTTTCTAAGGTGAGTTCTCTTCTTTATGTTGATAGGATGGGAGCCCCGGAAAATTTGCAGTATGGATGGGATACCTCCAGGAAGATTGCTCTGCTGAAGGCGGTGGTGGATGGTTCGTGCGGGAGAAAGCGTGATTTGTGGATAACAGAGGTCAATTGGCCCTTGAAGGTAGCGGGGAAATACTCGCCTGCCTCAGGCAAGCCAAATGTTTCAGAGGAAGAGCAGGCCAACTATCTTGTTCGCTATTTTATCCTTTGCTTGGCAAGCGGCTTAGTCGAGAGGATTTACTGGTGGCAGTTGGTTGCCCCGGGCTACGGGCTTATCGACAGCCGCAAGAAGGAATGGAGGAAACGGCCCAGCTTTTATGCGCTGAAAACCATGGTCTCACTCCTTGAAGGAAGCACTTTTACAGGAATAATTCCGCATCCGGAAGCACTGATATTTTCGTTTTGCAAGGGAAAGAATAATTTTGTTGTCTGTTGGACTAAAGGCGCCCCAGGTGAGTATGTTTTCCCGCGGCGAATTACGGGAATGTTGAGCCGCGATGGAGAAGAAGTCCCCTTCAAAGACGATCGAATAAAAATTGACGGCTGCCCCAAATACGTATTTATAGAATGAAAAAAGATAAAAATGGGGCCGATAAAAATGGCCTGGCCCCATTTTCATGGAACAGGCGCAGAAAAAAGGGACAGGTTACTTTTTTTTAAAATGTTAAATAGATGAAAAAATGAGAAAAGGGGACAGTGAAAAATGGGGACAGGCCACTTTTTCTGGGAGAAAGAGGACTGTTTCTGCCTGCAGACAGTTCATATAGAAAAAGTAGCCTGTCTCCTTTTTTTATGTCATTGCGAGGAGCGAAGCGACGTGGCAATCTCTAAAAAAGAGAAAAAAGGATGAACATCGGGAAATCATCGAATATGCCTTTTGAAAAACAAGAGGTTGAAGAGTATGAGCGGAAAAGGTACCGAGGAATTGACCAGAGGCTCGTCCATGGAAGAGAAGAGAGGCTTCTGCGGAAAATTCTCCGCAAAATAGGGGAAGGTTCTCTTCTTGTTTTGGATGTTCCCTGCGGTTACGGGCGCTTCTCTGACTTGCTTCTCGAGAAGGGCTTCACTTTGGTGAGCAGCGATTTATCTTTTCATATGGTGAACCGAGCAAGGGAGAAAGGCGAACACCACCACTCTCGTTTTATTTCAGGTGTTGTGGCGGATGCCAAACAAGGCTTGCCTTTTAAGAAAGGCGCATTTTCTCTCCTTCTCTCCATGCGATTTTTCCATCATGTCCATGAAAAAGAAGAGCGGGAGTTTATTCTTAAAGAATTTTGCCGGGCTTCCTCAGATTGGGTGATTCTATCCTATTACCAGAAGAATTTACTCCATAATTTCCAGAGAATATTAAGGAGAAGAATTAAGAAAAGCAGGACACGGATAAAGATGATACCTCGCCGTGAGTTTTACAAAGAAGTTGAAGGAGCTGGCTTAAAAGTCGTTAAGATTTCTCCTTTGTTCAGGGGGATTCACGCCCACCATATCGCACTTTTAAAGAAAATGGGATCGAATTGAATGCTAATATAAACGCAATTATTCCAGTGTCATCGCGAGGAGCGAAGAAGATTCCTTCGCTTTGCTCGGAACAGGCTGTGCGATCTCGTAGGAAAAAATTGTCATTGCGAGGAGCGTAGCGACGTGGCAATCTCAACCTTTTTTTATGAGATTGCCGCGCTTCGCTCGCAACGACGGATTGCCGCGCCCTTTCAGGGCTCGCAATGACATTGTAAAAATATATATTGCATTTGTATTAAAATTTTATTTTGAAGCCGGTTTTTAAACTCAGGCCAGAAAAATTTATGACTGCTTCCCTGGGATCAAAGACGTTGGCTTCAGTGGGTGCATCCTCCCGGATGAAAAGGAGCGGATAGGAATCTTCACCGGCGGTTTGTACCCGATAAAAATAGAGAGTTCCCTTTTCTATGTGGTTAGTGCCTGTTGAATATTCGGACCTGTCTCTTCCTGTGAATCCTGATATTCTAGCGTAGCGGACCGTAGCTTCTATGATAAAATTGAAAGAAGAGGTGAGCTCAAACTCAAATCCAAGCCCGGCCAGAATTCCTAAATCTTGAGCCTTGGCTTCCCCCCGCCATTCCTCCCATGACCCTGCTCTTTCGGAGCGATAGTAATAGGCGCATTTGGCAAGGTAATACTCAATTCCAATTTTTGCATAAAAATTGGGAACGGGATAGTAAGAGATAGCAAGCCTTAAAGGAACTGCCTGTATCTTAGGATGGGTGGTGAGGGTTTCTGAGGATGGGTCATCTGGGAATTCGACCAAGCTTTCCCTTTCTCCAAGAAAATAGTCTACACCTATTCCCAGCGAAAAATGAGAAGATAAAGCCAGAGTAAGCTCTCCTCCTAAAATATAGCTTAGATGGGCTGGTTTGGCCTGTCCTTGTGGCCGGACTGCGAGGATATTGCTGCGGTAGTCAGCAAAGCCCTGTGATCCATCGTTCAAATCTCCTCCAGAAATAAAATTTCCTCCACCGGAAAAAACAAGATCAAAAAGGAATTCAGGAGGTTTGGAGGGGGGAGGTGGTATGACAACAGGCTGAGAGGGGGGCGTAATAAGAGGCTCTTGAGGGGGTGTTTCCTCTATTTTCTCCTCCTCTGGCTTTTCTGGTTCTTCTGGTTCTTTTATTATCTCTTGTTCTTTTATTATCGCTTGTTCTTCTACTATCTCTGTTTCTTCTATTATCTCTGTTTCTTCTATTATCTCTGTTTCTTCTATTATCTCTGTTTCTTCTTGCTCTTTTGGAGGGCCTTCAATAATGATAACCGTGCTTTCATGAACATAACCTGAGACTTGCTCAAGTTCGTCAGGCGTTAACTGAATCAAGTACCATTCGCCCTCTTGTCCGGTTGATTCGAGGATTGTGCCCTCAGGGACTTGCTTGATAATTATGCTTCCTATACTGGGTTTTAACCTGATGTTTGCCTGTTCGGTGACAACCTTAAGCTTTCTCAGGACTTCTTCGCCTCTGGCCACCGATAAGAAAAGGAGAGATACGGCGAGCAAAAGGGCGCAGGCTTTAGTTATTTTTTTCTTCATGAGCAACGAAAAATAAAAAATTGGGAATCTTCTCCAATGTTAAAATTATAGATAAGGGATAACTGGCTGTCAAGGAATCGACGGCTCTAAATAAAATGCGGGGCAGGAAGATTCAAGGGGCGAGACTTGCTTCTCACCAGGAAAAAATGTTAATATTTATAAAAATCCAGAGGAGCAGACAATGAATAGACTATTGAGTGAAAAAAGTCGAATTCCCCTTGTTCTCATTTTAGCCTGTCTTCTTCTTTCAGGAAGCTTTATATTCGCGGGCAAGGGACCAAAAATTAAATTCAGAGAAGAGTCAAAAGATTTTGGCAAAATGAAACAAGGGGAGGTTTTATCACATATCTTTGTGTTCAAAAACGAGGGCGACGAAACCCTTAAGATAAAAAAAGTCACGACTTCATGCGGATGCACTGCGGCCCTCCTCTCTAAGAAGGAAATTGCCCCTGGGGAGGAAGGAGAGATAAAATTAACTTTTAACACCAAGGGATTTGAAGGCAAGAACACCAAATATATCGATGTGGAATCAAACGATCCCGCGCAAACTCGCAAGCGTCTCACTGTCTCAGCGGAGATAGAAATTCCCCCCAGGCCTAGAATTTTCCTGGACCGTTACGCTATTGACCTTGGCCTGGTCCTGGAAAACGAAGAGATTCAAGCCAAAGCAAAGGTTAAAAACAGAGGCGAGTTGGAATTAAGAGTCAATTGTACGCACAAGCTTGCCTCTTTTTTTTCAGGCGGTGAAAAAATTACCTTTCCCCTCAAGATCGCTGCAGGGAAAGAGGCAGAAGTTGAGATAAGAATACCTCCCAGCAAAAGAAAAGGAGTGATGAGGGAATATGTTGTCATAAAGTCCAATGACCCCATGAAGCCGAACCTCTCTTTGTACTTGAGCGGTTATATCACCACCAAGCAACAGCTCAAAGAACTATTTGCCAAGTATAAAAATATTTTGGACTAAGACTACGAGAAGATTAAGTTGATAAGCTGAGGATGAAAACATGATTCTTTTTGCCAATTTTCTAAGTGCTTTCGCTCGAATTATCCACGGTGCTTTAACGATCTACATGATGATTGTTTTTTTCAGGGTTATTCTATCCTGGATCAAGATTCCTGCCCTCTATCAGCTTGCGGTCATCTTTTATCATTTAACAGAGCCAGTAATGAGACCAATAAGGAGGTTCGTTCCCCCTAATAAAATGGGAGGGATGGATATAAGTCCCATTATTGTTATTTTTTTGATCATGTTTCTGGATCAATTCCTTACTGTAACTCTCGCAGATTACGCACATCAGCTGAGAGAGCACGCGCTGTCTTCATCGCCAGCATTTAACTGAAAATCTGTGGGCAAGGCTGCGTCTTGAACGGGAAAGATAAAATCTATTTAAACATCAAAGTTCAGCCCCGTGCCCGCAAGCCCGGCATAGAGAAAGTGAGTTCTGGAGAGTATAAGATTCGAGTGTCCGCCCCTCCTTCCAAAGGCGAAGCCAACAAAGAAGTCGTAAAAATATTAGCTTCCCACTTCGGTCTTCCTCCCTCCAGCGTGAAGATTGTCCGAGGGCAAAAATCTCAACACAAATTAGTCCTGCTTGAAGTGGATAATACAATATAACTTTAAGGTTAAGTTTTTCCCACAGTGAAGGGATATTTACTGTCATTGCGAGGAGCGCAGCGACGCGGCAATCTCAACCTTTTTTATGAGATTGCTTCGCCTCTTCGAGGCTCGCAATGACAATTGTAAAAAGGGATGCACTTTACTTCATCACGTCACTTTGGGACAATGCCTAAAGTTTAGTTAAAGGATGGATATATACAACCTTGTCAGCTTTTTTGGGATTTTTGTTCTGGCTGGAGTCGCCTGGCTCTGCTCCTCTAACAGGAAAGTCATCAACTGGCGTGTTGTTCTTTGGGGGATTGGTTTGCAGCTTTTTTTTGCGATTTTCATTTTTTGGGTGCCAGTAGGGACGAAATTTTTCCTGTTTGTGAACAAGATTGTCTTGATAGTTCTCGACAGCGCGACAGCTGGAACCAAATTTCTTTTTGGCCGTCTGGCTTTGACCCCAGGGGCGACTAACGAAGCCGGGGAGGCATCTCTAGGTTTTTTCCTTGCTTTCCAGGCCCTGCCCACGATAATGTTCTTCGCTGCCCTGATCGGTGCTCTTTATTATTTGAAAATCATGCCTCTCTTAATCAGGGGATTTGCCTATGTTTTCACCCGGTTGATGCGGATCAGCGGAGCAGAGTCTCTCTGTACTTCGAGCAACATTTTCGTGGGTATCGAGTCTGCTCTGATTGTTAAACCCCACCTGAGAGAGATGACAAAGTCAGAGCTTACGACTATTCTTGCAGCAGGGATGGGAACCATCGCCTCGACGGTGCTGGCTTTCTATGTTCTTTATCTTTATGAGGTGCTTCCTACGATCGCCGGTCATCTGGTTTCAGCTTCTTTCCTTTCCGCGCCCGCTGCAGTCGTGATGTCAAAGCTTATAATGCCTGAAACGGAAAAACCTAAGACTCTGGGAGTCCACGTCAAGCCCTATTATGAACGCGATGACAACCTTATGATGGCCATCATCAACGGAGCCAACAGCGGCTTGCGTTATCTTGGAGGAATTGTAGCTCTCCTCGCTGCGTTTTTAGGGATCTTGGCGCTCCTTAACATTATCTTTGGATGGCTCGGAGGGTATGTAAACGATTTGTTCAACTTAAATCTTGAGTGGTCGTTCGAGGCCTTCCTCGGTTATATCTTTTATCCGCTTACTCTTGTCTTGGGGATTCCTCCTTCTGATGCCTTCGAAGTCGCCAAGATTATCGGAGAGAGGACTATCGTCACAGAGGTTGTCTCCTATCAACACCTCTCTCAACTCATATCTGAGGGAACTCTCCTGCATCCGCGCTCGGCTATCATTGCTTCCTATGCTCTCTGCGGGTTTGCTCACATCGCATCGCTTGCTATTTTTGTCGGAGGAATAGGAGGGTTGGTGCCGGAGCGGTTGAAAGACCTCTCGCGGGTGGGTTTCAGGGCTCTTCTGGCGGCAACACTGGCCTGTCTTATGACCGGAGCCGTGGCCGGAGCTTTTTTCTCGCGTGCCTCTATTCTATTAGGACAATAAAAATGGGGCCAGGCTCACTAGTGTCCGGTTATGCCTGAATTACAAAAATTTGTGTTGATATTATTGAAGTTACAGCCCATAAAATCAGAATTTGGTTTCAAATCGATTACAGTGATTTATTGCTGTATTGCACTGATAATAATGACTTTAGATGGATTTCAAAGATCAACGTCCGGACAGCAGTGGGCCAGGCTACTTTTTTATCAATAAAGCTGCTTATTCCATTTTTTCTGGTTTGTACTTTTTTCTAGTGATAAAAAAATCTAAAAATCTACGTCTTCTTTTATTGAGAGGGAAAAGATAAAAGAGATGCCGAGAGTCAAAAGCTTGGTTTGGAACATACTCTGAAACCTCGAGGACGTCCAAGAAAAGGAATTGAATAAAGAAATAAATTGCCAGTTAGTCTTTTATAGAGCTAACTTATCCAGAAAAAGTAGCCTGCCCCCTTTTTTTGCTTGTGTTTTTATTTTTTCTTGTTAAAATATTCGTGAAATTTGAGTAAAGTTTTTGTCAGGAGATAATGATGTCTGTTTTCTTGAAAAAGATTCTCTGGGCAACAGATTTTTCGGATGAAGCTCAGGAGGCCCTTCTTTATGCAGAGGCTTTTGCGAAGACCTTCAAAGCTAGGATCGTCGCTCTCCATGTTGTTCCTGATTTTTCTCCAGCTCTTTATGATGCGGCTTATGCTATAAGAGAAGACCTGGTCAGGAGATTAAATTTTATAAAGGATGAAGCAAAAAATAAACTTACGGCGCTGAAGAAAGCTAACGGGATTCCTTTCAAAGCCATTGTCAAGGAAGGCTCTGCTTCAAAAACGATAATAGAGACTGCAGAGGAAGAGAAAGTCGATTTGATCGTGATCGGAAGAAAAGGGATGTCTGCCATAGAGAAGCTCTTCATCGGGAGTGTTGCCAACCAGGTCTTAAGGAATTCCCCTGTTCCCATCCTTGTGACAAAGAAAAAGAGTGGAAAGCGTCGATTTAAAAAAATTATTGTACCCACAGATTTTTCAGATCGAGAAGAAGTGGAAAGGGATTTTGCCTGGAAACTGGCCAAAGGCTTTGGCTCCGATCTTACGCTGCTGCATGTGCTCGAGCTTCATGACTACGAATTTTCGCCCAAGGTACTGGATGATCTGTTTAATTCGCTGCTTAAAAGACTTAAACAAAGAAAAAAGAGAGAAAAAGCTGATATAAAAGTCTCGGAGGAAGTCTACCGGGCAATAAATGCCTCTGTCGGAATAGTTGATTACGCAGAAACTCACCACTTTGATCTTATAGTTATCTCCACTTGTGTCCAGACCAAGCTAGAACGATTCTTTTTGGGAAGTACGACCGAGAAGGTGATCTCTTATACTCACGTTCCTGTTTTTGCCATTCCTCCCACATATTGCATTGCTTAAAGGTGGAAGATACCCGAAAGTATTGGGTTGCTCTAAATCTTGTTCTGGCTGAGCATCTAAAAGCAGCCAAAAAAATTGTTGACCATTTTCCGAACCTTAAAGATGCCTTTAATGCCACAAGCCGGGAGTTCGCTGCCTTAGGCGTTGAGAAAGAGAAAGCACAGGCCCTGACTTCCTCGAAGATACTGGATAAAGCCTGTAGAGAAATAGAAAAACTGGAGAGAAGAAAATATTCTATTCTAACTCTGGAGAGTGAGAATTATCCTGAATATTTAAGAGAAGTATTTGATCCCCCTTTCGTCCTTTATTGTGCAGGAAACATCGAAGCGCTAAAAGGACCGGCTGTTTCAATAGTCGGAGCAAGGAAGCCCTCAGCTTACGGGAGGGCTGTCGCCGAGAAGCTAGCTCGAGATCTGGCTTCTCGAGGAGTAGTGATTGTCAGCGGTTTAGCCCGTGGTGTGGATTCCATCGCTCATTGGGGAGCTCTTGAAGGAGGAAAAACTGTAGCCGTGTTAGGTTCAGGATTGGAAAACATTTATCCGAGGGAAAACCATGCTCTTTTTCATAAGGTCATCGAGCAGGGGGCTGTTGTGTCTGAATTTCCTTTGAAATCTGCTCCGTTGGGCTTTCATTTTCCTATAAGAAACAGGATTATCAGTGGTCTTTCCTTGGCTGTTGTTGTGGTTGAAGCAACAAAGAGAAGCGGTTCTCTTATTTCAGCCCGTTTAGCCTTGGAACAGAACAGAGAAGTTATGGCTGTCCCCGGGAATATCACGTCTGATCTCAGTCAAGGCACGAATTGGCTTATTAAAACAGGGGCAAAATTAGTGGAAAGCTGGGAAGATGTGGCAGAAGAACTTGCCTCGCCTCTAAAAGAAAAGCTTCTTTCTCAAAAAAAAGAGGACAAAGAGAAGCCTCCCTCGATGAGCTCTCAGGAGCGGAAAGTCTTCGAGCTTCTAAGCTCAGACTCCCTCACCCAAATCGACGACCTGGTCGAAGGAACAGAGTTTTCTGTATCCGAAATTCTTTCCATTCTTCTCAAGCTGGAACTTAAGGGGCTCATTTTCCAGAGGCCGGGGAAATATTTTCAGAGGAGACTGTGATGGGGAAGCGTCTGGTTATTGTTGAATCTCCAGCCAAGGCAAAAACAGTTAACAGATATCTGGGCTCTGACTTTTTGGTCAAAGCATCCATGGGGCATATCCGGGATCTGCCAAAAAAAAGTTTAGGTGTGGACATCGAGCATGATTTTAAGCCTGAATATGAAATCATTCCGGCAAGAACAAGTACAGTCGCAGAATTGCAAAAAAGTGCCAAACAGTCAGAAGCAGTGCTGCTTGCCGCTGACCCTGATAGAGAAGGAGAAGCGATATGCTGGCATCTGAGCGCTGTTCTCGGTGCCTTCAATAAAAAGATATACAGGGTTCTTTTTCATGAGATTACTAAAAGTGCTGTGCAGAAGGCCTTTGAGAATTTAGGAGAGCTTGACCAGAACAAAATCAATGCGCAGCAGGCAAGAAGACTTCTTGATAGATTAGTAGGGTATCTCATAAGTCCCTTGCTGTGGAAAAAAATTGGAAGAGGATTGAGTGCAGGTCGGGTTCAGTCTATAGCTCTGCGAGTGATCTGTGACCGGGAGCGAGAGATCAAAGATTTTATTCCTGAAGAATTTTGGTCCATTACAGCCGAGCTTAAAGCCTCTAATCCTCCCCCTTTTAAAGCAGCTCTCACGGAGATAGATGGCAAAAAAGCCAAAATAAAGAATGAGAAAAGTGCAACAGCTGCAGTCTCTGAGCTTCGCAACCTGCCTTTTGACCTTGAGAAAGTGGAGGTAAAAGAGAAGAAAAGAAATCCCAGTCCACCTTATATCACCAGCACTCTTCAGCAGGATGGTTTTCGCCTTTTTAATTTTCCTGTGAAAAAGACGATGTATGTAGCTCAGAAGCTTTATGAGGGTCTTGAGATCGGCCCGAAAGGATCAGTGGGCTTGATCACCTATATGAGGACAGATTCTGTTCGCGTTTCTAATCAGGCTCTTTCCTGGGCCCGAAAATATATTAGACAGAATTATTCCGAGGAATATTTTCCCAAAAAGTCGTGTATTTATAAGAACAAAAGAAAAGCGCAGGACGCCCATGAAGCTATCCGTCCCACTACGCTTTCGCTTCCTCCTGATGCTGTCAAACCTTATCTCGAAAAGGAAGAATACAACCTCTATCGCATCATCTGGGATCGATTTATCGCTTCTCAGATGAGTTCAGCCCTTATCGAGGAGACAGTGTTTGATATCAAAGCCTCGAAATACAAGTTCAAGGCCAAGGGAGAAGTTATCAAATTTGACGGGTTTTTTATCCTCTACTCCAGTCTGAAAAAGAAGGATAAGATTCTGCCCAGAGCAGAGGCGGGAGAAAGACTGACGCTCATTAACCTTGAGTCAGAGCAGAATTTCACCCAGGCTCTCCCGCGCTATACAGAAGGGAGCTTGGTCAGGGAGCTGGAAGCAAAAGGTATAGGTCGGCCAAGCACCTACGCTCCTATTATTGCCACCTTACAGGGTCGTGTTTATGTCGTTAAAGAAAAAGGGAAGTTTATCCCCACAGACCTTGGAATTTTTGTGACTGATTTTTTGATCGAGAATTTTGCTGATTTGATGGAGTTTGAATTTACGGTTCGTCTGGAGGAAGAGCTCGACCGGATCAGCGAGGGAGAACTGAACTGGGTGGATTATTTAAAATCGTATCATTCTTTCCTTGATAAGGATTTAAAACAAGCAGAGAAGCAAGAAAGTGTGAAAGGGAAAGGAATTCCTTTGGAGGATGTCTGTCCCCAATGCGGACGCCAACTTGTCATAAAAGATGGGCGTTACGGACGGTTTAAAGCTTGTTCTGGCTATCCTGAGTGTAAACACAGGGAGAGCATGGTTAAGAAAGAAGTAACGCCTTTGGAAGAGAAATGTCCCGAATGCGGGTCTGGTCTTGTTATAAGACGGGGAAAATACGGGACTTTTATCGCATGCTCGAATTATCCTCAATGTACTTACACAAAGACAGAGAGAAAGGATACAGGTATCACCTGCCCGAGGAACTGCGGTGGGACACTCATCAGGAAAAAAACAAGGAAGGGAAAGATCTTTTTTGGCTGCAGCCAGTACCCGAAGTGTGATTATGCAACCTGGGATGAGCCCATCGCTCAGCCCTGTCCTGAATGCAGTCGGAAATTTGTGCTTCGAAAAAATGTAATAAGGGGAGATCCTTCTCTCTACTGCAGCAATGAAGAATGCAACTACAAGGAGATAGTGGAACGGGAGAAGATTTGGGAAAAGAAGGACGCCGGTTTTGAGGAGGGGGAGGAAGATCTTTAGATATTATAATGGAGAAAGTGAAAGGCTACAGAGTAAAAGCATAAGCTTGTATATTTTTCTCATTTTTAAATTAGGTGCTTGGCCTTGTCCCAAAGCTGCATGATGATATGTTATTGCGAGGAGCGCAGCGACGCGGCAATCCCAACCCTTTTTTATGAGATTGCTTCGCCCCCGTGGGGCTCGCAATGACAGATGAGATATCATTTTGGCAGATAAAATGATAAAGGAAATCAGCCAGTTTCTTGCCTTCCTTAAGTACGAGAAAAACGCCTCTCCTCATACAATCGCCTGCTATAAGAGGGATTTACTCCAGTTTGCCGGGTATCTGGAAGAAAGAAAGGTTGTGTTGAGAGGGATTGACAATGTTATTCTTCGTGGATTTCTGGCGAAGCTTCAGGAGAATCAAAACAAAAAATCAACCGTGGCCCGCAAGCTAGCCGCGATTCGCTCTTTTTTCCAGTTCTGCATCAAAAAAAAGTGGTTGGAGGACAACCCTGCTAAGATTGTGGCAACTCCAAAGCAGGAAAAGCATGTGCCCTCTTTTTTATCCGAAGTTGAGATGACGCAATTCTTAGACTTGCCTCAGACGACTCTGCCCTTAGATTTAAGGGATAAAGCTGCACTCGAGCTACTTTATGCAACCGGAATGCGAGTGAGCGAGTTGACAGGACTCGATCTTGATGATCTGCATTTCTCAGAGAGGTTGGTTCGAGTCAGAGGGAAGGGAAAAAAGGAGAGGCTTATACCTTTCGGAAGGAAGGCCGAGGATAGCCTGGCCTTTTATATTCGAAGCAGACCTCAAATCAATAAAGGCAATATTGAGGCTGAAGCTCTGTTTTTAAATTACCGGGGAGAGAGACTCTCCTCTCGTTCTGTAGAGAGGATTGTTGATAAATACATCCGTCTCACGGCGGTGCAGAGGAAGATAAGCCCTCATTCTCTTCGCCATTCTTTTGCTTCCCACCTTTTGAGCAGGGGTGCGGACCTAAGGGTGATCCAGGAACTTTTGGGACATGAGAGCTTAGCCACAACTCAAAAATATACCCATCTTAATTTAAGACAGCTCTTGGAAGTCTACAAAAAAAGCCATCCCCGCTCCTAGTCATTAATGGGGTCAGACTTGCAAAACTTGCATTATTTTTTAATGAAAAATATTGGGGTCATACCTTTCAAACTTTTATAATGTCATTGCGAGCGGAGCGAAGCAATCTCATACAAAAAGGTTGAGATTGCCGCGTCGCTACGCTCCTCGCAATGACAATTCATATAAGAAAGGGGACAGGCTACTTTTTCTTGAAGTACTTGTAAAAAGGCGATAACCCACTTTTCATTTAACCTGGGTGAATTTTTGCATTATTGAGAGATCAGTTTTGACATTTCTTACTACTGCATAATATAACACCAACAAGAAAAAGAAGCCCCGTCTCTTTTACGCAACCATACTCTTGCCTAACAGGAAAATAACAAAAAAGTAGCCTGTCCCCTTTTCGTTTTAAAAACCCCATAGAATTGTGGAAACTTTTGTTTCCCTTAAAAAGTGCCTTTTGTAAACTCGCATTTACTTTTTTAAAAGCAAGAGGCTTAAAATTTGCTGAAAATAAAGGAGATATAATTTCCTGAAAGTTGGCCCCAAAGTTGCATATAGAAGGACTGAAAGGAGGTTACAATGAAAAATTTTATGATCAAGGGTTTAGTTATGAGTGTTGTCCTCGGCGTTGTGTTTTCTACGTTTATTTCTTTTCAGGTTCAGGCAGCTCCGAATGCCAGCGAAAAAAAGATCAACATCAACACTGCGTCTTTAGTTGAGCTTCAGAAGCTCCCCCGAATTGGAGAGAAAGTGGCCCAGAGAATCGTCGACTTCAGGGAGAAAAATGGCAAGTTTAGAAAGGTCGAAGAGATTATGAAGGTGAAAGGAATCGGAGAGAAAATGTTCGAGAGAATAAAGGACCTTATCACTGTTGGGGAGGAACCCAAGAAAAAATAAAGAAAGAAGATTTCCTATCCCCTCATTTAAAAAAGGATTAAGATCCGGGTGAGTCTAAATATTCGAGAAGAAATTCTTTCAATTTCTGAAGCGCACGGCCGCGATGGCTCACCTTGTTCTTTTCCTCAGGCGAGAGTTCAGCAAAGGTTTTTCCCAGGGTCGGGTAATAGAAAATGGGATCATAGCCAAATCCGTAGCTGCCTCTTTTTCTGAAGGCTATAAGACCCTCGACGCTTTCCTTGATTTCCTTAATGATCTTTCCTTTTTGTGCGAGAATCATGCATGAGACAAATCTGGCCTTCCTCTGCTCAGAGGGCACGCTTTTCATTAGTTCCAAAACCTTCTGGTTGTTCTTTTCGTCTGTTGCCTGAGGGCCAGAAAATCGGGCTGATATAACTCCGGGTGCTCCCTTGAGATGCTCAATTTCGAGTCCAGAATCTTCAGCCAGGGTAAGCCCTTCCCAACGTTCACTGTGGAAGAGGCTCTTCCCTCTGGCATTCTCGGCAAAGGTTTTACCGCGCTCTGGAAAAGTTTTTTTCAGGTTCAGCTCTTGAAGGGTAAAGATTTCTAGAGACAATTCTTCCAGGAAGCTTTTGATCTCTTTTTCTTTCCCCTGGTTTGTGGTAGCAAGAAGAAGTTTATTTCTAAGCAATCTTTATCTCTAATATTTCCTCCAGGCTGAGAATGCTTTGGTTGAATTTTTGTTCCTTTTCATCTGTGGCTTGGAATGAGAAGTCGATGACGGAGGTACTGCCTTCTTTTTTAAGTTTGAGTTCCCGGAATTTTAGACCTTCGTGAACAGCTATTCTCTTGATGTTGAGCAAGATGTCCTCGGAGTATTTCGTTTTGAGGCTATATTTGTAAATCGAGTTTTTCAGGTATTGGTCTTCAAGCTGCCTGAAGATGACCAATGTCAGGATGATTATGGCGGCGAATATGATCGCTATCCAATAATAACCAGCGCCTATCACCAGGCCCAGACCTGCTACAGCCCACAGAGTGGCAGCCGTGGTGAGGCCGATAACAATTCCTCCAGCCTGGATGATCGTCCCAGCGCCGATAAAGCCTATGCCGGTAATCACCCCAGCAGCAATTCGCGAAAGGTGATTTTCGATTCCTTCTTTTCCTTGAAAAATAAGCCCTGAAAGGACCATCATCATGGTTGCGCCAATACAGATAAGGATGTTCGTCCTGAATCCAGCAGGTTTATGGCTGGATTCTCTCTCGAGGCCGATCAGGCCGCCCAAAGCAACAGCCAGTAGAAGTTTTAATGTTATTTCTAGTAGACTCATTTCATTTTCCTCTTAGTTGAACTTGCCTTTAATGTATCACAGTCGAAAATCAGAAAACAAGGTTTCTCCCTGCAAATCAGCGGTTGAGGAGGTTCTTGAACCAGAAATCCACATAATGTCGGTTGGAGTGAGTTTTCTTTTTGTCCTTAAAACTATGTCTCTGGTCAGGGTAAAGCATGAATTCAAATTTTTTGCCGAGGTCTATGAGTTTGTCGATCAACTGCACGCTATTCTGCAGGTGAACGTTATCATCCATAACCCCGTGAGAGAGGAAAAGAATGCCTTTGAATTTATCAGCATGGGTCATCACCGAACCGAATTCATATCCTTCCTTGTTTTCAGAAGGCCTGTCCATGTAGCGTTCTGTGTAGACAGTATCATAGAGCTTCCAGTCCGTGACAGATGAGCGGGCGTATCCGTGGGTGAAATAATCGGCTCCGTAAGTTAAGGCCAGACAGGTGGTGTAGCCGCCGTAACTTCCTCCTGTGATCCCGATTTTTTTCTTATCGACAAAAGGCTTTTTGTGAAGCCACTTAACAGCTTCGATAAGGTCATGCATTTCCCATTTGCCGAGGCTGCGGTGCATAAGAGACATTCCTTTTTTTCCGAAGTGACCGGAGCCCCGGTGGTCAACGCTGAAGATGATGATTCCTTCCTGAGCCGCATAAAGAGAGGAGAGGGAGGGGAATGAATTGGAGACACTGCTTGAACCCGGGCCACTGTATATTGTGAAAAGCACAGGATATTTTTTGTTCTCGTCAAAGTCGGGAGGGAGAATCCAGTAAGCGGGAAGGGTCCAGCCGTCCCCGGTGGGAACAGAAAATAGCTCTTTTTTCCCCATAGTATATTCTTCCATGAGAGGAGTGCGGCTTTCTTCTATATTCCTTAAAAAGGTTCCGTCAGTCTGATATAGGTCCTGCCTTGAAGGAGTACGGATACTGGAGAAACGATCTATAAAATAGCTCCCTCCTGGGGAGAGAGAAATGCTATGGGTGCCCGGCTCCTTGGTCAGGCGTTTGAAATCCGTGCCGTTGAGTTTCACTTGAAAAAGATGAGTTTCCGTTGTTTTATTTTTTCTTGCCGTAAAAAAGATCTTTTTATTTTTTTCATCCACTAAGGATATTCCCGTGACAGTCCATTTTCCCTCAGTTAATCTCTTTTTAAGCTTTCCCTCTAAATCATAATAGTAGAGATGGCTCCAGCCATCGACATCGCTTCTGAGGAGGAAGCCGCTTCCATCCTTGAAAAAATATAGGTCCTCGAAAAATTCTACCCAGGATGATTGTTGCTCATCGAATATTTCCTTCTTCTTTCCTGTTTTAAGATCGATTGTGTAGATTTTAATGTTGTTCTGATCGCGATTCATCCACTGGAATGTGAGTTTAGAGCTGTCAGCAAACCAGAAAGGCCAGGCCGCGTAATGGTCAGCTTCTTCGTCAATGTCAGCCCAAACTACTTTTCCTCTGGGGACTGCGACAATGCCCAGCCTGACCTTGGGATTTTGATCGCCTGCTTTGGGATATCTTTCGATCTCCAGCTCGCCGTGGGTTCCCCTGGTTCTAAAAAGAGGGAAAGTAGGAACAGGGCTGTCGTCAAAACGCAGGAAAGCGATTCTGCTGCTATCAGGAGACCACCAGAAAGCCGCATATTGGGACCTTCTTCCCAGGATTTCTTCGTAGTAAACCCAGGAGGCCCAGCCGTTGTAGATCGTATCAGAACCGTCAGAGGTAAGTTGATATTCCAGCCTGCTATCAACATTCAGGAGATAGAGGTTATGGTTGCGTGTAAAGGCAATGTATCTTCCGTTCGGAGAAAAGCGCGGATTTTTCTCCTCCTCGGGCGTTGCGGTGAGGCGCTTGAGTCTTTTGCTCTCCAGCGAGTAATAATAGAGGTCATTTTCGAACGAATAAAGCAAGCCGGTGTAATCATCTGTAAAGCCTGCTTGTTGATTAGCTTTTAATCCTTCCGGGAAGGTTTTCTGGATTTGATCGTAGTCAATAAAGAGAGTCTTTTTACCTGATTTTACGTTCACTTTGTAGAGTTTTATAATTTCTTCGCTCTCATCCCTTTCGGAAAAAAGATAATGTTCGTCGTCAAGCCAGGTGCGGGTAGGGGTTCTTGATGTGGGGATAAGGGGTGCAGGCTTGAGGATGTGGGGTTTTGCATCCAGATAAGCCTGTTCAAAAGTAATTTTCTTTAGGCTTTTTTCTTGTGACCAGCCCGTTCCGCATAAGCATAGAAAGAAAAAGACAATTATATATCCGCATAGAAAATAATGAGTTTTGTTTTTATTCATCAGCCTTTCCTCCTTCGGGAAAATATATGAGTTTTTAACACTGGAAGGGGTGAATGTCAAATGTGGTGGAGTCCGGGCTAAATATTTACTATAATAATGGCTTCATTCTCTTGCTGGAATATTGATTTTATTTTAGCATGATTGAAAATTTAGGCTGATAACATTTTATTGAAAGGTATTATAAACAATAATAAAATCTAAGTATGATAAGAAAAAAAGCACGAGAAATAAAAAGACACGAGATTTTTCTGATAATTTTTTGTCTTTTTCTCTTTTCAGTTCCGGCGACGGCAGATGAAGGAAAGGAAGAATTTGCCCTAGTGGCCAGCCAATCTCTGGAATTAAGCGGATACACTCAGGTGAGGTATACGCACACAGATGAGGACATAAATGGATTCAGAATAAGACGAGCAAGAGCTGGATTAAAGGGGGAAATTCTAAAAAAGGTTAATTATGCTCTTCAGATTGATGCCTCAAAAAGTCCTGTTTTGCTGGATGCCAGTGTTGAAATAACCTTTTCACCTTATGCCAAGCTAACGTTTGGCCAATTTAAAGTTCCCTTTGGCCTGGAAAACCTTACTTCTAGTTCTGCTTTGGATACCATTAACCGCTCCCAGACTGTGGAGAATTTATGCCCTAGTAGGGATGTCGGAGCTCAAGGAAGAGACATCGGAGTTACTTTAAGCGGAAAATTCTCGAGGATAGAATACAATCTAGGAGTTTTTAATGGAGAAGGTTCAAACAGAACTGACACTAATGAGAAAAAAGATTTAGTTGCTAGACTGGGATTTTCTCCTTTTGACTTTCTTACGCTTAGCCTGTCACATTACCAGGGCAAATCTACTCTGTTCGGTGGAAATTCTGTTGTAGACAGAGATAGAACAGGGGTAGATATATTTTTGGTTCATGAACAACTTTCCCTAAAAGGGGAATATATCGCCGCCAGAGATTACCAGGCTGATCGATATGGATGGTATGTTCAAGGAGGTTACTTTCTCGTCCCAGATAAAATTCAGGCCATGGTCCAGTACGATTCCTATGACGCAAACAGGGATATCCAGGGAGACCGGACTGATGTCATTACCCTCGGTCTCAACTGGTTTTTTTCAAAGATAACAAAGCTTCAAATCAATTATGAGCATCATACAGAAGGATTGCCGGGGACCTCTGAGAATGTCATCTTGGCTCAGTTCCAGGCTGGTTTTTAAAAAATGGGGCCTGGCCCCAATTTTCTATAATTTTCAGTCCCCACAAGCAAAAATGGGGCCTGGCCCCATTTCATACTTCCATTTCTATTTTTTCGAGAAGCAGTTCGGTCCCGGAGAGAGTTTTTAATTCCCTGGAATCGCATTTTTCGCAGATGAAGACAAAATCATCTTTGACTATTTCCGCACCGCACTGTTGACATCGGATCTTAAGGGGGACTTTTTCTATCTCTAACTTAGACTCGGCTGCTATAGTGTCCTTTTTATAGATATCAAAGGCTGTCTCTAAGAATTCGGGGACAACTCCCGAAAGAGCACCGACCTTGAGTTTAACCGAGAGAATTTTTTTGGCTTTTTCTTCTTTTGCCTTTTCCTCTAAGATTTCAAATAGACTGGCAACGATAGAAAGTTCATGCATTCTTTTGACGCAATTTATGGAGGGCGGAGAGGAAATACTCTATCAGTTCATTAATTCCTGAATCCTTAAAGGCTGATGTTATAAAAATTTCAAGCTTCGGATTTACCTGCAAAGCTTCTTTCTGGGCATGTTCCAGATTGAAGGGAAGCACAGGGAGGAGATCAGATTTGGCTATAACCAGACAATCTGATGTTGTGAAAGCTTTGGGATATTTTTTAGGCTTATCGTCTCCCTCTGGAATAGAGAGAAGCACGCATCTGATGTTTTCACCCAAATCATAGCTTGCAGGACAGACAAGATTGCCGACATTTTCAATAAAAAGAAAGTCAAGATCTGCTGGGATTTCAGGAAAGATTTTGCCTACCATCTTAGCCTCCAGGTGGCAGGCTCCTCCCGTGATGATCTGCCAGGCGGGAATGCCTTTGGCTCTTATCCTCTCAGCATCCCTTTCTGTCTCGATATCTCCTTCGATAACTGCCATTTTGTAATCAGGTTTCAATCTCTCAGCTATTCTTTCTAAAAGAGATGTTTTTCCTGCCCCGGGCGAGCCCAGGATGTTGATGGTTAAAATTCCTTTTTTCTCGAGCTTTTCTCGAATTTCAGAAGCGATTTTTTTGTTAGAGCCGAGAAGCTCTTCTAAGACGAGGACTTCCTTTTTCTTCGTTATTTTTGATGTATTCATTTTTTCATCTCAAAATTGTGTGTTTATTTGACATTTCACACGTAAAAGTAACAAAAGACTGTTGGCGAGAATTATAGGGGATATCTGGTAAAAAATCAATTTTGGATATTTTTCGGCGGTGGTATCAGGAATATTGTGTAGAATTACGAATCAGTGTATTCTCCTATTTTTTATTGTTTTTTCTGTTGACAAGCAAAAATATATCAATTAAAATTTTCTGTAATTATATGCTCATCTTTAGTTCATCTATAATTACACTAAAACCTATAATAATACTAAGAGTTAAGCCATGCAATTATGCAAAAAAGTAGAAAAAATAAGTTATCTTGCCCCTAATATTCGCTTCCATTCCAACAAATACACCGGGGGATGTTCTATAAACTGATAACAGAGGACTTTTTTATGAGACGGTGTAAGCATGATGAAAATTAAAAGCGACCCTACTTTGTTGGCTGAGGTTCGAAAGTATGGCACATTACCGCAATTAAAAAGGAGATAAATAATGCAGTCTGAATCAGTAATAGTTCCGGACAACGCCTGGCTTGCTGAGGTGAGAAACAGCAGTGGTGAAAACGCTTCACTCTGTTATCAGTGTAAAACATGTTCCAGCGGATGTCCCGTCGCTTTTGCTATGGATTTACTACCGCACCAAATAATCCATATGATTAGAATGGGGCTGAAAGACGCGGTGTTAAAGAGTTCTTCTATCTGGTTGTGCGTTTCTTGTGAAGCCTGCACCACCCGCTGTCCTAACGACATTGACGTCGCCAAGATTATAGATGCTCTGAGAATGGCCTCGACCAAATCTGGTTTGAAATTGGGAGAAAAGAAGCCATCCGTTTTTCACGATTCTGTTCTCTCATCTATTAAAAAGACAGGAAGGCTGTATGAGTTGGGGATGATTGGCATATATACCTTAAAAAGTGGAGATATGGTCTCAAATATAAAGAGTGGTTCTCTCTTGGAAGATGCAAAAGTGGGGTGGAAGATGTTCAAGAATGGAAAACTTAAGCTCATCCCTAAGAGGATCAAAGGAAGAAAAGAGATAAAAAATCTTTTTAAAAAACTCAAAAGAGGAGAAAGTGCGTGAAAGTTTCGTATTATCCGGGATGTTCTCTACATAGCACTGGACTTGAGTATGGAGAATCCACGCAGGAAGTCTGTAAGATACTGGGCATCGAGCTAAATGAGCTTTCTGACTGGAACTGCTGCGGTGCCAGTTCTGCACATTGTACTGATGAGGTCTTAGCCATAGAACTTGCTACACGCAACCTTGTTATGGCGGAGGAAGCCGGCTTGGATCTGGTAATTCCTTGTGCTGCTTGCTTTCAGAGGTTCAAGGTTGCAGAAAAACACATCACAGAAGGAAAGGAACCTGCCATTAAAACTCCCTATCAGGGAAAAGTTCCCATTAAACATCTCCTCGATTTCCTTGTTGAAGAAGAAAACCTCAAGGTCATCAAAGAGAAAATAAAAAAACCTTTAAACGGTCTTAAGGCTGTTTGTTACTATGGGTGCCTCATAACAAGACCGCCCAAGGTTACTGATGCGAAACACTATGAAAATCCCCAAGCTATGGATGAGCTTTTATCTCTTTTAGGAGTGGAGGTTTATCCCTGGTCCTATAAAACAGACTGTTGTGGTGGAAGCCTGATGCTATCCCGCCCTGATATTGTAGCCCAGCTTTCAGGAAAACTTATCCAAATGGCGGAAGATGCAGGAGTGGATTGTGTGGCAACTGCATGCCCCCTCTGTCAAGCCAACCTAGACACAAAACAGGCGGCTATCTCGAAGAATTTAGGTAGAGAGGTTCGCTTCCCCACCTTTTATTTTACAGAGCTTCTGGGATTGGCTTTAGGCTCCGGAGAAGCAGATAAATGGTTAAGAAGGCACATTGTTGATCCGCGTGATCTATTGAAATCAAAAGGCCTTCTATGAGTGTAAAAGGAATAAAATCAGTACAATCAGGAATGAAAATACGTTTCAAAGGCAAGTGAATAAGGAGAGTATCTTAGAAAATGTCGATTAATACAGAAGAGAATAAAAAGATTGGTGCCGCATTGGTAGTTGGCGGTGGAATTGGGGGTATGCAGGCAGCACTCGATTTAGCAGAATCCGGTATTAAGGTCTATCTGGTTGATAATAAACCATCTATTGGTGGAGTGATGGCCCAACTTGATAAGACTTTTCCTACAAACGATTGCGCTATGTGTACGATGGCCCCCAGGTTGGTTGAAGTTGGCAGGCATAAAGATATAGAAATAATTTCTCTTGCTGATATTGAAAGTATAAGAGGAACTGCCGGCAATTTTAATGTAAAGATTATAAAGAGACCGCGGTATGTAGATGAAGAGAAATGTACAGGATGCGGTCTTTGTACGGAGAATTGTCCTGTTCGTAACATAATTTATGTTACACCTGAAAAAGACAAAATAGAAATTTCTGTTAAAGATATGGAAATAATGAACAAGATAGTTGAAGAATATAAAGATGCGGAAGGAACATTAGTCCCTGTACTTCAAAAAGCTAATGATACCTTTAATTATTTGCCCGAACCGGTTTTGAGATACACAGCTGAGAAATTAGATATCCCTTTGAGTGTAGTGTGTAGGATAGCTACTTTTTATAATGCTTTCAGCCTGGAACCGAGAGGTAAACATATAATAACTGTGTGCCTTGGAACTGCCTGTCATGTGAAAGGTGCAGGCAAAGTTATTTTAGCTCTTGAAAATAAGCTCGGGATAAAAAAAGGAGAAACGACAGAAGATATGCTTTTTACCCTTGAGACAGTCCGATGTATTGGATGTTGTGGATTAGCTCCGGTATTAAAGGTAGGAGAAGACATACATGGTTTAATGTCTAAAGGGAAGGTACCGGAATTGATAAGTGCTTATAAAAATGCTTAGTTATAGCTTAGTTATAGTTTAGGGATAGGTTATGGAATAGGTAATGTGTAATCGGCAATTAATGATTTCAGCTACTTTTTGGGAGAGAGATTATGGCAAAATTGAGTATTAAAGATTTAGATAAGATCAGCCAGAGAGTAAGAAAAACAACTCTTTTACGAGAAGGGGCTGGTAGAGCCAAAATAACGGTACATATGGGAACCTGTGGAATAGCTGCCGGGGCAAGAAAGATAATGAACACTTTATTGGATGAGTTTGAAAAGAAAAATATTGATGATGTTATTTTAACAAGTTCAGGCTGTGCTGGATTATGTAGTAGAGAACCTATGGCTACAGTAGAATTGAAAGACGAAGCCCCTGTTAAGTATGTTGATTTAACTCCGGAAAAGATTCGCAAAATATTATCAGAACATGTTAATGGTGGAAAAGTAGTTCAAGAGTACGCTCTGGCAAAGGGAAGCGAGAGAGTCTCCTGATGAGTTCCAATTTAGAATGGTTGAGTAGTCAGAAGAACGATAGGTAAATAGATTATGAACGAACAATATACGGATAAATACAGGTTGCATTTAATGTTATGTGCAGGGACAGCCTGTGTTTCCAATAAGTCTTTTAAAATAAAGGAAGTATTAGAAAAGGAATTAAAAAAACAAGGGTTAGATAAAGAAGTTCTCGTTGTAATGACAGGCTGTAATGGATTTTGTGCTTTAGGACCTATAATGACAGTTATGCCGGACGGAATATTCTATCACAGTTTAACTGAAGATGTAGTTCCATATCTTGTGGAAGAGCACTTCTTAAAAGGTAGGCCTGTGAAAAGACTTATGTTCACTCCTCCTGCCGATGAAATTGTCATTCCAAAGATGATGGATATTGGTTTTTTTGCTCGCCAAACATTAATCGCTCTTAGAAATAGAGGTTTGATAGACCCTGAAAAAATTGATGAATATATTGCAAGAGATGGTTATAAAGCACTCGCCAAAGCATTAACAGAGATGGCACCGGAAGATATTATAACGGAGATAAAAAATTCTGGTCTTCGAGGCCGCGGAGGCGGAGGATTTCCAACGGGTTTGAAATGGGAATTGTGCAGAAAACAGCAGGATGAAAGTAAATTCATAATATGTAATGCAGATGAGGGGGATCCAGGAGCTTATATGGACAGAAGCATTGTTGAAGCTGATCCTCATTCTGTAATAGAAGGGATGTTGATAGGAGCAAGAGCCATAGGCGCAAGTGAAGGATATGTTTATATTAGAGGTGAATATCCGCTTGCAATGAATAGGTTAGAGATCGCTATTAACCAGGCGAAAGAATATGGACTCATTGGTGAAAATATATTCGATACTGATTTTAGTTTTGATATTCATATCAAGCAGGGAGCCGGAGCATTTGTTTGCGGTGAAGAAACTTCACTAATAGCTTCTATAGAGGGCCGCCCGCCTGAACCAAGACAGAGACCCCCATATCCGGTTCAGTCAGGGCTGTGGGGAAAACCAACTTCTATAAATAATGTTGAAACCTGGGCGACTGTTCCAGTCATTATTGAGAGAGGAGCAGACTGGTTTGCGGGTATAGGTACTGAGTCGAGCAAAGGGACGAAAGTCTTTTCACTTGTTGGCAAGATTAATAATACAGGTTTGGTTGAAGTCCCGATGGGAATTACTCTAAAAGAGATTATTTATGATATTGGAGGTGGGATTCCCGGGGGGAAAAAATTTAAGGCAGTCCAGACAGGCGGGCCATCAGGAGGATGTATTCCGGCGAGTTTGATTGATATGCCAGTGGACTATGAAAAATTGACCGAAGCCGGTTCAATAATGGGTTCGGGTGGAATGATCGTGATGGACGAAGATACCTGTGTAGTGGATGTAGCGAAATATTTTATTGAGTTTACAAACGATGAATCCTGTGGAAAATGTTCATCCTGTAGAGAAGGCTCATCCCAACTCCTTGAAATACTTAAAAGAATAACCAGAGGAGAAGGTGAAGAGCAAGATCTTCAGATGCTGGAAGAACTTAGCAGTGTGATAAAAGATACTTCAATGTGTGGATTAGGTCAGACGCTGCCGAATCCGGTATTGAGTACATTGAAATATTTTATGGATGAATATATCGAACATATTAAATATAAAAGGTGTTCCGCTTTAGTATGTAAAGGTATAATTTCATCCGCCTGTCAGCATATATGTCCTTTATCGCAGGATGTGCCCAGTTATATAGGGCTTATTGCGCAGGGAAAATTTGAAGAAGCAATTAAGGTAGTTAGAAAAGAAAATCCACTCCCTCTTATCTGCGGACGTGTATGTAATACTCCTTGTGAAGAAAAGTGTGTGGCCGGGGAATGGGATGACCCCATAGCAATAAGATCGCTAAAACGTTTCCTCGCAGATTATGAGATGAAGCAAGGTGTTATTGTTGAAGAAAAACCAAAAAGCCAGAGAGAGGAGCAGGTTGCTGTTGTTGGTTCCGGTCCTGGAGGACTGACTTGTGCCTACTACCTTGCTTTGGAGGGATATAAAGTTACTGTGTTTGAAAGCCAGGAAGTAGCTGGTGGTATGCTTGCCTTGGGCATTCCGGAATTCAGGTTACCCAAGGATGTCTTGAAATATGAAATAGACAGGATACAAAAATTAGGTGTTGATATTAAAACGAATACTACGATTGGGAAAGATATTACGCTTGATAAGCTGAAGGAAGAATATGAAGCGATCTTCATTGCTGTCGGTGCTCATAAAGGTTTGAAAATGAAAATCCCTGGCGAAGAAACTGAAGGCGTAATAGATGCGGTGGAATTCCTGCGGGATGTTAACCTAAACCGTGAGGTGAATATTGGGGACAAAGTAATAGTCATTGGTGGTGGAAATTCAGCCATAGATGCTGCTCGGGTAACAAAACGTTTAGGAAAGGATACAGGAATATTATACCGAAGGACAAGGGCGGAAATGCCCGCTGTAAAGAGTGAAATCGAAGAAGCCATTATTGAAGGTATTGATATTCAATTTCTCGCAGCTCCGACTAAAGTCCTATCGAGTAATGGCAAAATTGAGGCTATTGAGTGTATCAGAATGGAACTTGGGGACATAGATGTGAGTGGTAGAAGAAGACCTGTCCCGATTCCTGGATCTGAATTTAAAGTCGAAGTGGATACTTTGATCCTGGCAATAAGCCAGGAACCGGATGTCTCTTTATTAGATGGGAATGGACTGAGTGTTACTAAGTGGAACACTATCGAAGTCGACCCGGAAACTCTCCTTACGAATGTGGAAGGGATATTTGCTGGAGGTGATGTGGTGACCGGTCCGAATACGGTAACTGAAGCAATGGCCCACGGGAAAATCGCAGCTCAAATGATAGATAAATATATCCGGGGAGATAAGCTAGAAAGAAAATATGAAGTTACTCGTCCTGCGTTACGTGTTCAGTCACTTGAACTTACAGAAGAAGAAATCAAGGGCCTCAAAAAACCTGAAATGCCATCAATGCCGGTTGCTCAAAGGATTGGTAGTTTTAAAGAGGTTGAATTGGGATTCACAGAAGCCGATGCAATTTGCGAAGCTAAGCGTTGTCTCCGATGTGATTTAGAGAGAGAAGAAGAAGTACCAGCAGAAAAAGAGGAAGTAGCAGAAAAAGAGGAAGTAGCAGAAAAGGAAGAAGAGCCAACAGAGGAAAAAGCGGAGGTCGCAGAAAAAGAGGAAGTAGCAGAGACGAAGGAGGCACCAGTCGAGGAAAAAGCAGAAGAACATGTAGGCGAGGAAGCGGCACCAGAGGAAAAGGTTGTAGAAAAAGTGGAGGAACCAGCGCCAGAAGAAGAAAAAGTGGAAGAAAAAGCCGCGGAACCAGCACCCGAGCAAAAAGAAGAGCCAGAGGAGAAAAAGGTTAAAGCTGTAATTGAAATACCAGAGATGAAAAAAGTCAAAGCAGTAATTGAAATACCCGAGATGAAAAAAGAAGAGGAAGTGGAAACAGCTGAAGTTAAGAAGGAAGAAGAAAAAGCAGAGGAAAAGGTAGAAGAGAAAGAGGAAGCAGCAGCACCCGAGAAAAAAGAAGAGCCGGAGATGAAAAAAGTCAAAGCGGTAATTGAAATACCAAAGATTAAAGCAGTAGTGGATATACCGGAGATGAAAAAAGAAAAGCAAGAAGAAAAAACAGAGAAGGAAAAGGAAGAAGAAGAAGAATAATGACGGGAAAAGAAATTAATGCTTCTTGAAATTGCAACTATTATAGCTGAAGAAAAGAACATTCTAGGAATAATGAGTATAGAAAAATTTATCGAGAGCGATATAAGCGGAGGCTTAGCGTGATAGAGCTGACAATAAATGGTAAAAAGGGTGAATTCGAGGAAGGTAAAACGCTATTAGAATGTATTGAGAGTACTGGAATAAAGGTTCCGACTCTTTGTTATCATAAAGCTTTAACTCCATATGGAGCATGCAGATTATGTGTGGTAGAGGTTACTCAAGGCGAAAGAACGACAAT
>Ga0307378_10002045_pt1 | contig 31647 bp, 54 predicted proteins | sample UN1MG_FD_202238 | JGI IMG/M metagenome (GOLD analysis project Ga0307378, IMG submission 202238) | Soil microbial communities from Risofladan, Vaasa, Finland - UN-1 | ecosystem: Environmental > Terrestrial > Soil > Coastal area > Acid sulfate soil | place: Finland: Risofladan, Vaasa | collected... | reverse complement strand
TGAAAGTTTCAATTTGAAAATTCTGAAATCTGGCTATTATGATTCTCCCCTGTGGCCTGATGCTCCACTGCCTGGCTCCTTACACATAAAAACTGATGATCGCAAAATCTCTGATTCAGTTTCCAGATGGGAAAGGATCCCTGGCCACTTTCTGAGAGCCCATCATGTTTATTGTGTTGGGGAGAGGAAAATTTGAGTTTTGTAGAATTGATGAAACAGCCCTGGCAAAACCTTAAATTCCCATGAAAACCCATAAGAGAATAACTGATGTGATCTATATCGGCCTTAATCTTAATCACTATAAAGAATGTTTCTCACATCAGCTTTTTTTATTTTCTCTATGGAAATAACCTTTAAATTGCGTTGAACCCATAAAATTTTTGCTAGTGTGATCTTAGCAGCCCTTTAACATCTTAGCAAACCATTAACCACACTAGCTCTAACAATTTAAGGTGAGAAAAAATTGGCGATTCCAACAGAGAATCATCATCCAAATAGAAAGAAATATCCCCTAAAAACTATTGCGATTCCATTAAAAGATCATCATAAAATTCATGGCACTATTCCTATTGATTCTGAAATAGCTAGAGTTATGAGGCAATATCACAAATTAACACAGCTATTAGTGATGGTAAAAAACTGGAAAACTGCTTTTGTTAAGGAATTTGGAGATGCTAGCACTCTGATTGATTTTGGAAATATTAAAGCTGAAAGAGTTATCCTAGTTAAAAAGGCAAAAACTTTATGCAAAACTGAGCTGTCAATGGTGAAAATTAAGGGGATTTCAACTGTGTATATCGCTTATCTGATGGCTTTTGCAGATCCTAAACGCTTTCCATCTCAACGGAAATTTCTGCATTATTGTGGATATACAGCCTCAGCTAGGAAAACTAACAAATATAGCCGTAAAATGCACTCAATAGGCTATCAGATGGTCAAACGATTATTGATGGCTAAAAACCTGAAATATTCCCAACTTTATGCACTTATAAAAGCTCAGTTTGCCTCTAAATTTCCTGATTATTCTAAGGGCAAAATTGATGGGCTAGCCAGAAACAGAGTTGGAACATTTCTTTTTAAGGAACTATATTCTATTTTCAGAGCAGAAAAGAACAGTGAGGCTGCTCTCTCTGTATAAATCTGTGACCTCTGTTAAATCATTGTTCTCTGCAAATCTGAAAGGTGCACAATAATGACTAATCCTTTTATTGAGCTTTTGAAAGCTCCCTGGTTTGCTGTTTCTCCCTCTCCCTGGAGTTTTGCTTTCCACATTATTTTTGGGTTGATTGGTGCCAGGCAGCTGCTCAGGGCTGGAGCTAAATATAAGAGATGGCCCTGGCTGCTGGCTTTCATTGATGCTCTTTTTCTTTTGGGCATGATCGTTTTTATCCAGGATTCCATCTGGCTGGTGTGTAATACTGCAAAATGGATCATACCGTTATACTCCTCTACCGCTAATTTCTGGAATTATTATGTGAGGTTCCCTCAGAATTTAGTGGGTTTTTCTCTTTTAACATTGTTAAGCTATGGGAATTTGAGGCTGAGAGTGGCATCTTTTAACAGGAAAACCCTAGCCTATTTGCTCTTTATTGCCTGTTTCACTGCTGCTGTTTTCATTCTGGCTCCAAACCAGGCTTATACAGATTGGGTTTTTGCGGTTTCTTATGGCTTTTCTGATCAGGTGATCCTGGAGGCCTTTCTGATTAGCCATGTGGGTTATAAGGCTCTGATTGCCCTGGCTTTTCTCAGTCTTTTTCATATAGAGGATAACTCCATAAGGCTTTAAAAGAAAATTTGATAGATAAGAGAGAGGAGAATTAATGCGTGTGTATTGGTATTTGTAAGAAAACCCAGGAGTATTGGGATCAGAAAGAGTGGGAGCTCACTAAATTGGCTGTGGCTTTCACAATGAGAGGCTGGTATGCAGCTGTAACCTGGCATCAGGGCCAGCTGATGCTGATTGTGAGGAGCCAGAAAACAATGGAGATCCTCAAAAAATGGAGAGTGAGGGCTGCCTGTTGAATAAAACTAAAATCGAGTGGTGCGATCTGAGTTGGAATCCTATTACTGGCTGTGATCATGGCTGCTGGTATTGCTACGCTAAAAAACTGGCTCAGAGATTTCCAAAAATCTTTCCCAATGGATTCAACCCAACTTTTCATCCTGAGAGATTATATGAGCCCTGGGAGTATAAGAAACCCTCTAAGATTTTTGTTTGCAGCATAGCTGATATTTTTGCTGATTGGACACATCCAGATTGGAGGGATCAGGTTTTGCTGAGCATTTTAAGCTGCCCTGTTAAACATACTTTTCAGCTGCTCACTAAACAACCTCAGAATATTCCAGTGAACATGAAGTTTCCAGATAATATTTGGATCGGCTGCACTGTAACCAATGAATTTCTGGATGAAACTTTAAGGAATCTCACTTTTATCAAGATGATCAATGCCAGGATCCGTTTTGCCAGTTTTGAGCCTCTGCTGGGCCCATTGCCAGCTAATATGTCATTAAGAGGGCTCCAGTGGATCATTATTGGAAAGCTCACTGGCTCCAGGAAAGTGAAACTGGATCCTATTTGGGTTTGGGATATAGTGAAAAGGGCTCAGGAGCTGGGGATTCCAGTGTTTATGAAAAATAATCTGGGATGCCCTAAAGAATTGCTGATCCAGGAGTTTCCAACATGAAAGCACACACAGGGAGAAAGGCTGAGGATTTGGAGCCCAAAATCCAGATCACTCCTGAAACCATCAGAACATGGCTAAAGGATAGGAGAGGAAAAGCATGAAAAGAGAGAGGTATAAAAAGTTTCAGTGTGGGCATTGTGGCTGGAGATCCAGCAGTTTTGGCTCCAGATACCACATTGATCAGGAGCAGCTGAAAGAGGCTCAGTTGGAGCTGGATATACACATGAAAACTCACTCAAAAATTTATGATCATCCTGGGCTGTGGAGAATGGAGGTTGTGTATAATTGAAAAAGAGTAGTGCTCTTTTAATTGTGATCGTTCTAATTGTTTTCATGGCTGGATCGATTTTTACAATACGATCTCTGATTAATTTTGGAGATATCTCCAGCTACATAACAGAACCTGTGCTCACTGGTATGATCTACGATCTGCTTTATTTCATTGGGTTTGTTATCATTGCCTTTTCAGTGGTGATCGTTATTCTGCTGGCTTATCTGATTTCAATGGTTGAAAGTTTAGTGGTTGAGGAGGCTCCTCCTGGAAAGGCTAAAACTAAAAGGGAACGAAAAAGGAAAGAGGCTCCTGAAAAACCATCCTGGCCTCCTCCAGAGGAGGATGAATAACGTGGTTAAGATTCATAAGGCCAGGGAGCTCAGGGATATGAGTGATGAACAGCTGAGGAAAAGGCTGGCTGATATCCATATAACTCAGATGAAAATGAGAGGCGTAAAAGAGGCTGGAGGAGCCACTAATCCTGGTGTTTGGAGAAACATCAGAAAGGAAAAGGCCAGGATCCTCACAATTTTGAGGGAAAGAGAGTTAGGGATCAGGCAATAATGGTTAGAATCTATGAGAGGACATTTATGGCAATAAATTTTATGAATTTGAAAAGAATGAGCACTGAACAACTGAAAAATAGGCTGATTGATTTGGATCTTATTGAACATAGGAATAAAGGTAAAAAGATTTCCACTGTTTCCATCCATAGAGAAAGAAAAATTATTTTCATGGTTTTAGAGGAGAGGAGCTCCAGGAGGTTGAAAAAATGAAATTTAATATTAATCTTAAAGTTTCAAAACATACGACTAAAGAGGCAGCTGGAAAGCCCACTGAATACATTGTGGTTTTATTGGATCCTATTCTGAAAAAGGGGAGGCTAGAGATCAAAAGCAGCAATTCTGGAATTTTCAGCAGATTACCTCTTGATGAAGATTTCTCAGTTTCCCTGGATAATCCACAGCAAACTTTAGATTCTGAGGAAACAGATGAATGAAAAAGGTGGTGATTTAATGGGAAAGAAAGAGATCTGTGGTTGCTGCAAAATTGAATATAAAGATTCCAGAAAACAGAAGATGCAGAGAAACATAGTGAGGAGCCTCCTGGTAAGCGTTAAAGTAGCCTTGCCAGGGATTGAGGAAACTCTGAAAGGATCTAAAGATTTCTGTTTTAAATGTTTTCATAAAGCTATTATCCAGGCCATTGGGCCCTCCTATAAAGCATATTTGGGAATATTTGCAGAGGAGGAGGAACCCCAGGCTGAGGATCAGGATTCCTCCGAACCTGGAAAAAACTTAAAAGCTGATTGAAACAAATAAGGATCCATACCTTTGGCAATGTGAGAAACCTGGGCAGCTGGATAAACACACACCTTTCCCAGGAGGCCAGTGATCTGGGCTCCAGCTGCTCACTATTTCCTGTTTCTTTTGGAAAAAGGCTCAGGCATGGGCTTAACCTGTGCCTGGGCCAAATTGTTTTTAATTGGTTGTTTGCGTATTTCTCTCATTGATGTTTTGATAATAATTTGGTAAAACTTCACTGAGAATTTTGATCTGATTGTGAGTTGGGATCCAATATAGCCATGATTCTCCATGCTTAAAAACCAGGGCAAAAGTGAAAGTGCCATCAGATTTAGATCTTTCCCAGAGCTCAATATCCTGAAAAGTCTTAACTAACCTGAAAGCAGATGTGCCAGTTATGTTATGGCGCAATTCATAAAAAGAAAGATGGTTTTTATTCAGATTTTGTAGACATTGCTCATGGCTAATTTTTATTTCTCTTCCTCCCTATTTTCTGCCCTTTAACTCACGCAAAAAAGTGTACGATAATCGTACATTTAAACTGAAACATCTATCATGTCTTTCAGGATTTCTCTGATCTCATTGGCTGTGGCATCTGGGTTTTTTGTTTTCAGCTCTATGGCAATCTGATAGAGAGTAGATCTCAAAATTTCTCTTTCGTTATTTTCCAGCTTTATCTTTTGATTCAATCATTTCCCTCCAGGCTTTCCCCAGCCTTTTCTGCATCCTTTTAGTCGCTTTTTCCTTTCTCAGTGCACTGGCTCCTCTTTTTCTCCAGGGTTGCCATGATTCTGGCTCTCACTTGATCTCTTGATAGCTGTTTCAAAATTATGCCTCTTTCTCTATTAGAGTTTCTAATTCTTTTGGAACCGTTCTGTTATGCTGTTCTGCTCTTTCTTTGAGTTTTGCATACAGTTCATCTTTGACGGTTATAGAAGAATATCCTTTTCTGGGCATTTCCCCTCTGCTCCTCTGTGCGGTACATTATGGTATAACTCTGCTTTTAAGGGTTACGGTTCAGTACCGTACTTTTATTAAATCCTTATTATTATTAAATATTTCAATGGAGTAAACCTTAATAATATGTGTACCGTACAGAACATAATGAATAAAGGTTGGAGAAAAATTTGCCTAGAAAAGGATGGAAAAGCATCACAGTTAAGGAATCCGTTTATCAATATTTTAAAAATGAGTGGGAGAAAAATAAAGAGGAGTATCGCCTGAAATTTGGGATCACTTCATTCAGTGGTTTCATTACCAAAAAGTGTTATGAGCTCATGGAAAAAGAAAAAGCCTCCTCCTGAGTTTCTAAAATTCGATAAGGTAAGCAATATATTCTCTCACTGTTATGCCCTTTTTTCTGGCTCTCTTTAATAGTAGATCATAAAGTGTCTTTTTTATTTCAATAACACACATAGTTTAATGCACTTGGTTTTGGAGAAAACAGTACCGTAATTTAAACTTTGTCACTTAACTGTGCTACACCAATTCACGTTTTACTGTGAGAGTAAATTTTCAAATTGCCTTAGTTTTTTGGGATCTCTGAGAACATCCAGGATTTGTTTGAAAACCTCACTATCTGCTCTCAGCTCAGCAATCTGTTCATACTGTTGCTGAATTTGGGCTTTCAGCTGTTCAATCTCTTTCTTATGCGGAGCTACTGTTTCCAGGATCCTCAGCTCATCATATCCCTCTGCATATTTTTTCCTATGTTTCTCTGGATCTCTGGAGATATAGTGAGCATCTACTCCCAGGCTGTGGCCCATCCAAAACTCTCTGTATGATGGATCTGCTTTCATGTTGTTTCTGAAGTATTTTCTGAGCCCATGAAGTCTATAATGCCCTGGCTTTCCAGCTGGAGCTCCTCTCTCATATTTCAGTGCCCTGGTTAGGTTGTTGAATTGTGTGCTGATATTTGATACTGTGAATTGTTTGCCAGCTACTAAGCCAGCCTTTTCTGCTACAAACACATAATCATCATCTTTCAGTGGCATCCTGGGCTTTAGATATTCTCTGAGAACTCTCACTCCATCCTCTCCAATGAAACTCCAGCGATCTCCTACATGATATTTCAGCTCTGAGGAGGGAGTTAGAATTTGCATGGGCACTGTACCAGCCTCAAAATCCTTTTTGATCTGCCAGTATTTCAGCTCCACTATTGTTCCAGCTCTAAGCCCTGATTCTGCCAGCATCAGAAAGATTGTTCTGTTTCTCTGGCTGGTTTTGGAAAGGATTTGCCTGATAACTTCTTTTGTGAGATCCTTATTGTGGTATATAACACAGGCTCTTTTGGGCAAATCCACATCCACAGGAATTTTCCATTTAGCAAAAAATGATCTTGGAGCTGTGAGGATCCCTTTCTGGCTGAGAGGAGGATAACTCTTTTTTATGTGGGCTGAAAAGGCTGAGATCACATCATTCCATCTATCCAGAAACATCTGTTCCTCTCTAGCTCCAGCATATTTGGCTGTTCTCCAATCCTCCACAACTGTTCCAAAATTCATACCTATTTCCAGGCAGAACCCATCAAACATAGTGATTCCCCACATATAATGCTGGGCAGTGCTCTCTGCCTCACATCTGGCTGAGAGCCAATCCTTAATCCAGTGATTGCTTTCCACGTTCCTCAAACTCCTATTGTACCGTACCTGTACCTGAACCCAGCCAAATATATAAAGGTATCATTAAGTTTTTGCAGAAACACAAAGGTATATTTAAGTACTCAGCTTTTTTTTTATTAATTCTCCCAGTTTTTTATTAATTGTGAGGAAAGGTTTAAATTGCCTGTACCGTACATTATTTAAGCTGGAGTTTGAGAAAAATGGTGAAAGTGAAACCAGGGGATAAGATTCCCATTGAGAAATTTTCTATCAGTAAAATGAATGTTCGTGTTGATGAAAAGTTTGGGCTGGCTGAGGAGGATGATCTCCTATCTCAGAATCTTGTTAAAGGATCAATGGTGCAGCCCATCATAGCTAGACAGGAGGATGATGGTTTCGGAGTTGTTATTGGGAGGAGGCGATTTCTGGCTAAAAAGAAAGCTGGAGCCACTGCTCTGATTGTTGGAGAGGAGGTTTTGATTAAAGAGCTCTCTGATTCAGAGGCATTGGATGATAGTTTAAGAGAAAATCTGGATACTTTTAGATCCAGCCTCAATCCTGTGGTTAGGGCTCAGGCTCTCCAGAGATTGATGGAAACCAAACACATGAGCCTTAGAGATTTAGCGAATGTTTGGAGGATTCCTCCAGCCAATGTGAGTGATTGGATGCAAGTGCTGAAATTGAGCTCTAGGATGCAGAAAGCTGTTGCTGATGGAAAAATCTTATTCACTGATGCTCTGAGGCTGGCCCGGATGAATCTGCCAGATGATAAACAGAAAGAGTTAGCTGAAATTGCGGAAAATGGCTATCAGGAGTTTAAGGATGAATTTGGGAGGCTGCTGAGTGGGAGAGAAAAACGTGGGATCCCAGAGGGGAAATATGAGATCCTTAGAGTGCCTTTTGACAAAAGCAATGCTGAGGATCTGGAGCTGTATCAGAGGTTTGTGCAGCTGGCTAAAGTTACAAAGCAGAGCCCAATAGAGTTCCTCAAACAAATCCTGACAGAGTACATGAAAAAAGGAAAGGTGAAACCTGATTGAAAGCCATAATTATTGGATCTGCTGTTGTGATCAGTGTTGTGGCAGCCATCCTAATTTTTGCCATGAACCCAGCCACTCAGAATCCTGGTTTAGAAAATTACACTGGAAAATTGGTGAGTGGATCTAGCTATATGCCTTTTGGAGGAGAACCTATTGCGGAAATGCATTTTGAGGATGGCAGAACATTCACAGCACCAGAGCAGCTGGCTGCCCAGGCAAACATGACCATAGGCAAAACCTATCAGATCACATACAACAGTACAGCTCCCTCAGTGGCATTGGAGATTCAAGAGGTACAGCCATAAATCTTTCCCTGGGTTATGTTGAAAATCCCACTCCATGTTTTCTGTATCTATACCTCACTTTATTCCAGAGAACCAGGTGCTCACAGTTTTTCTCCTGGCATTTCTTTTCTTTCAATGCTTTCCTGGTTAGCCTGTAATGGTGTAGAGTGCAGTAATATTTTGAGGGCAGCCCATCAGGGGAGGAAATGAAACTCACTTTTTCTTTTTCCCTCCCCTTTTGGGTATATGAGGCCTCCTCTTTCTCCCAGTTTCTATTCTGCAAACTGCTGTTTTGGCTGCTAGCTCATTGGGGATTTCCCAGCCAAATTTCTCACAGAGTTTCTTATTTGGATCCACACTGTTTGAGGCCTTATCTTTTATGGGTTTGAGCTCTCTACACAGTGAGCATTTTTTGGCTTTTGGATTCCAGATCCTCTTTTTATGGCTCATTTTTTGCCCAGCCTCCACATAATCCAAACATAATGAAATAGCCATCCAGCTACAAACATACAGGCCAGGGCTGAAACAAACTCCCATAGCTCCAGCTCAATCATTTCCTCTGGCCTCCCTGATGGCTTTCACTATTCTTTTTACTGTGGGCCCTGGCTGCCAGAGGATCTCCCAGAGTTTCTGAAAGTCTTTAGAGCTCAGCCTTTTCATTTTTCCCCTGTTCCTCCAAGAGTTTGTCTATTGCAGTTCTTATGAAGTTTGAAAGGCTTATTTTCCCTGATAATATTAATTCGTCAATTTTCTGTCTTTGCTCTTCTGATAGTCTTACACCTATGCTATCCTTAGAGTGAAACCGTTTTGCTCCTTTTCTTTGCATCATTTCGACCTTTCTTTTCAATATTGCCTTTTTATCCATCAGCTTTTTAATTTGCATTGAGGTAAGTGATATTTCTCTCCAAAGTTCCTGTTCTTCTTCTGTACTCATTTCTTTCTGGCCTCCATTGTAAATCCATAGACATGGATCAGCTGCTCTGTTTCAAATCTAACCCAATATTTGGCCCTGTTATAGCTGAGCTCTTTCTTTTTGAAATCCATGTGCACTCCCTGGCCCTGAAAATGATCATTGATTTTCCAGTTTCTCCTGTGAGATGTCCATTTTCCTTTATTGCTAAATTCCTCAGCCATCTTAATCTCCCTCCAGAAATTTATCCAGGTTTTTTCCTATGGCCTGAGCTGTTTTGTGTCTTTTCAGATTTTCAGGTGTGCGATCCAGCAGTATTGGAGTGATTCCTTTCTTTTCCAGTTTTAGGAGCTCCTCATTAGTTAGATCCCCTTTCCAGCATGGCATCTCTATTCTCTGGGCTCTGAATCCGTAAAAGATGGCACTCATGTATTCTGGCTCTTTCAGGTGCATACCATTGGTTTTCAGATTCTCCAGGCTCACTTTTGGAGTTTTGGTGTGAGCTAGGAAAATCCATGTTTCTCCCAGGATCAGCCAGCTGGGGATTTCTGGGATTCTTTTTGATACTCCCTGAAGTATGGCCTCTTTTATGAAACTCTGTGGTGTGTAGCTCTGTTTTCCCACAAACATGAGGCCGAAAGATGGGATCTCCTGGTTTTCTGGATGGCAGATTGGGCATCCTGGAGGACACTGGCATCTTTTGATAGATTTGGATCGGCTCTCTAAGGGTTCATTTTCAAAGGCAAAATTAACAACCTGTTTTGCCATGAGATTTTTGTGAAGTTTGTTTTCTGCCTGGATGATGTATGCTGGATGTATTCGCTGGAGGTTTCTGCTGAATGGAGGCATAAAACCGCAACACTCACATCTTTCCAGCTCCAGTGGCAATCCATCACACTCCAGCTGAAAGCCTGGATCTGAAACCAGATAGAGGCCTCCTATTTTGCGATATCCACAGCCTCTTTTCTGCTCACTCATTTCTTATCAGCCTCTTTAGAAATTTGGATGTGTATTGGAATCATGCCAGCCAATGTACCCATTTCAATCTGAACAACTTTTCCATAACGGATTTTTTTCAGATCTTCTACTGATAGTTTTATTGAGATTATTAATGGCTGATTCATTTCTTTTTCTCTCCAGAATAAATCAGGGCCAGAAAAGTTGCTACCATGAGGCTGGCAATATTGATAACAATAGCTAGGTGAACATCTAAGGGAGCTGTGAAAATGTTTGTTTCTCCTCTGATGAAAACCCAGATCCAGGATCCAGCATAAGCAGCCAGTAAGGGAGCCTCAGCTTTCAGTAGTTTGTAATATTTTTTCAGGTTCATTTCAATCTCCCCAATTCAGTTTTCCCAAAAGCAGAGAGATTCCAGCATTAATGGCCTCTGATCGGTCTTTATAGATACCATTTCTCACATGATAATCTATATCCTGGAGATCCTTTTCCCTGATGCGGAAAGAAACCTTAACTTTTCTGCTCATTGGCTTTTTTTCTCCTGTTTGTAAAACCAGGCTGCTCCAGCCAGGATGCTGAGGGCCCAGAGGCTGAAAAATAATTTTGCGATTAGACCATCAACCTGAGCAGCTGTGAAAGCACAGGCCACAATAAAGATGCCAGCAAAAAAAGCATTTTCTGGATCTCTCAAATTCCTCCCTCCTGATAGCCCAGATATTTCTGATCCCAGCCATGTGCTGCCAGCATCTCATATATGAGCTCAGCACATTTCTGATAGATCTGATCCCAAATTTTCTGCTCTTTCTTATTCAATTTCTCAATCCTCCATGTTTTCAGTTTTTCTCTGTTCGTTTTATGTACCTCCATCTGTACCTTAAAGTACGGTACACATTTATAAATATTGCTGTCGGACACATTTTATCTGCAAGTGTTCTACACTTCTACAAAATTAGTAGCGGTGTACGATAATCGTACACTCCAGAGAGCCTGGAATTACTTTTATTTTAAAAAATTAGAGTTCTCCTCCAGAATGTTTGAGGCAAAACATTATTAACTAACACAGCAAAATTAAAGAGCCTCTATTCCAGGGGAGCCTCTCAATGAAAGGAAATTCTATTAATGCAGTAGAGATTAAACCCAAAAATCTAATATGTAATTTTAGAGCTCCATCAATGCCTGATTTTCAGAGATGGAAAAGTTTTGTGCAGTGGGCCCAGGATAATGGGCTGGATGTTTGCCATTTAACTCTGAGCCTGGTTGATTCTTTTATGAAAGGCATTGAGGGATCAGCTGAAATCCCAGCTGGAAAGCAGATCATCAATATCCAACAGAATAATGTTTTTGAATATCAGGTTAGCAAACCCAGGAGGGAGCCCTACTCTCTGAGTTGTGTTAAGCCAGAGTTTCGCAGAACATTTAGTAGTGTTCTTTTTGAGGCTTATGTGATGGAGAAAGCCAGGGAAATAACCAGAGAATTTAGCTATCGTGATTTTCTGGAGATGAAACATGACGCTTTTAGGAGAATAGTATTGAGATTAAAGAGGAAAGGGAAAATCGTGGCTAATCCTCTGAGAACAGTGCCCAGATTCTACATACTGGCTGAGAGGATCTCAGTGAGATAGGAGCAACGCAGTAAAACTTTTGTTTACGATCTCTCCATGAAAATATGTTTGAGGTATGCATGAGCTGAGATTAGGATTGCGGATATGTATTGCTACTTGATAAGGCTTATAGTGGGTTTAGCTCCATAATTTGGTTTGAGCAACCTGGGAGAGTTTGGTTTCCTGATAGTGGGGTTGCCTTTCTCCTGGGCTGCTCATTTTTGTGTTCAGCCTTTTTCCCCATGAAAATGTTGCTGAGGTATGTTTGGATATGACTGAGGAAAGCTGGTTGAAAGTGGCCTTAATCTAGCTAAAAAAACAATTTGGAAATCTGAGAAAGATATACATGCTGAGGCAATAGAGCAGCTGCTAGATCAGAAGTTGCTGGATATGCTGAAACCTTAAAGTTTTTATGGTAATTTAGGGCCATGATTGAAAAGGTTTTCAGTGGTTTGTATGGCTTATTTGAGTTAAAAAGTGCTGTTGTTAGTTGCTGTTTTCCATACTATGTGTAGGTTCATAGAGAACATTGCTTTTGGAGTAAGTTTTATAACTGAAATAATATTAATTATATCTCAGGAGGTAATTGAATGAAAGATGATTGGGAAATTGGGGAAAAGGATGTTGAATTGCTGGAGGCTGTGGCCACTAAAGAAATTGGCATTGTGGCCAGGGAGTATGCTGAGAAGATGGGTTGGGATATTATGAAGGCTGAGCAGAATGTGAGGAGTTGGCTGCACAGGATCAGAGTGAGGGTTAAGCGATCTCAAACCTATGTCAATAAGATTTATGCGTTGCAGAGGAAATATCCTAGGATCCGCAAATTAACAACTTCTGGAGCTCTCCCTGATAGTTTGGATGATGCTGAGGAATTTTAAAAATGCCTCTTTCTGAAGTTTCTGTTTTGGTTTGGTTCTCTTTAAATTTAAGTGGGCCCTGTTCTGCTCTGTATTGTGTAGCAATATAGAGGCCAAAAACAATGCCAGCCATTATGAGGCAGATTATGAGGGCAGTTGCCAAATAATCATTTTTATCCCAGGGCATCTGTGATCACAGCTCTCTTTCTGTTGCTTTATTCATTTAAGACTTTTGAAACTTTATGGATTCCAGCCTGGGATTTGATTCCGTATCCCTCAATGGTTCGATCTGATTTTATTCCAGTCCATGATTTGATATCATCTGTGCTCACTTTTCCCTGATCCCTCAGGCGCCTCAGAACAGTTACTGTTTTCCATCTGAGCCAGTGTGGTGTTTTATCAGGCCAGATCCTCTTAACTATTCGATAGGCTGTTTTAGCTGTGAATGGCCACATTGCTTTTTTAGGCCTGGTTCTCTGCCACTTTTCCTTTATCAATTCTACTCCTGGCCAGCTGAGTGGGAGCTCTAGCTCTCCTCCTCTTTCTCCATGCTTATAGGCTGGGATCGTTATGAATAGGCTGCCATTCTCCTCTCTGATATGCTCTTTTAAAACTGCCAGAGGCTCAGATCTTCTGGCTCCAATCCAAAACTCAGCAGCCAAATAACTCTTGTGCATGAGTGGCCTAGAAAAATGGCCTTTCTCCAGGGCCTCCTGAAATTCCTCCAGGGTTATTTCCTTATTGGGTTTGCCATGCTTATATTTTCCCATGCCTGGCCCTCCTATAATATTCAGCCACAGAAACTGTTTTCCTTTTGCCTCCCTTTCTCCTCCTCTTATGAGCTGGAATCAAGATCTTTTCAATCTCCCGATTATTTTGGCAATCTGAAAAGCGCATGGGTTCACACTCCAGCCTGGCTCAGGATCCAGCCCAGCATTATGAGGAGGAGGCTAGCTGCTGCCAGAGTATCTCCATGCTTTAGGATCCAGGGCCTCAGTTTTTTCTGCAATTTGCCTAGCCTATTTCGTTAAAGTTTTCCAGAGGGTTCATCAAACCTCTCCAGCACAAAATATGGCTGTCCTAAAACATAAGTATTTTGGGACATTCTCCATGAATATCATCTCTTTCTTTTCTGATAATCTGAAATTTACAAACCCTTACCTATAATATTATATATATACTACCACACACACAAAAACTCACTGTTCAAACTTCTCTTTGAATTTATTTTCAAGATTCCTTTTTATGTTATATGCTTTCCAAGAGGTTATAGAAATGCCATGTATCTCTCTCAGGTGTAACCGCATTTTAGACACATCCAGCTTTCCACGTTCTGTAAGCATTTCATCCATAACAGGCACTATAATATCCTCAATTTGTTTCTCTGTGAGATCCTGGCTCTCTTTCAGGCTAGCTTGATCTTTAGCCTGTTCATATCTTTCAAACTGGATTCCACGTTTCTTTCTCTCATACTGAGCCCTAAAGATAGGGCAATCATCCAGTTTCTTGCAGCCCAGGCATGAATCTTTAGAGCATTTATCACCGTCAAATATACGATAATAGAGCTCTCCCTGTTGATACCAATAGATCTTTTCTGTTCGCTGGCTAGGTAGCACTCTATAAACCATTGTGTGGCCTCTACCCATGACATGGCAAACAAACTGTATGAGATATGATCTGATGGTTTTATCCAGGAGGGCCAGGTTGATGATTGGCACATATAGTGGATGGATCAGAAATCTCTGGGATTCCAGTGTGTGCACTAGCACTTTCTGGAGCTCTTTAAACCAATCTCTTTTTCCCAGGGCATAGCTGGGTTCATCAAAAACAATGGCTTTTCCAATGTGAAGTTTAGGCAATAACTCCAGATAGGCACTCTGCCTGAAAACTATCTGATCAACTGAAAAGCGATCTCTACCATCTCTGGTCAATCCCTCATTGATTCTGGCCATGTCACAGGCATCATAAGATTTTCCGATTCCAGGCTCTCCAGTTACTGCAATATTTGTGGCTAGTTTGTTGTGTACTCTCCAGGCTATTTGGCTGGAGAAAAAAGGAGAGATTTTCATGTTGCTAGCGATCAGAAACTCCCAGCCATGAAAATTCATCAGTTTAAACTTTTTGGCTTTTTCCACTTTATGGGATTCCCATTCTGTGGTTATTGATTTGAGGAGGCTCATTAAAGCGTGGGCTCCTCTGATTCCTCAAAAGTTTCCTGTTCTTTTCTGGCTCTAAGGCCTGTGGCTATTTCTTTAGGCTGCATTTTCAGGAGCATACCTCTCCTGTGCAAAAGGTTAAAACATGCGTGGAAAACTTTGAAATAATCAAAAGTTTCAATATGCTTAACCATAGGGAGGCCTCTAGCCTGGCACCATTCAGCTGAAACTTTCTTTTCACAAAACATGGGCCTAACATCTATGGGGATTAATTGCCTGGCTCTCCTAATTTCCTTTATGAAATCTTCATCAAATAGATCCTCTGGGATCATAGCAACAAATCCCTGTACTGCCTCTTTAATTTCCTCTGCTGAATACTCAATGTTTAAGATGCTTTTCTGGATGGTTAAGATGGCATTGGTTAAGATCAGGTTGATGGGCAGCTTATCTCTGATTGTTAGTTTGGCCTCTGGAAAAGCCTCCATCAGAGCTGAAACATCTGCATCAAAAAACTGATTTGCGTTTGGGTTTTTGCTACTCATTATTCATCCACTACTTTTCCAGCTGCTGAGGCTTTCTCTTTCCAATTTCTGCTCCAGATGTTTCTGGCCACTACGTTTGGCGGTTGAGCTTTTTCTATTGCCTGTATGCCTGATGTGTTGGCCAATGCAGTTAAGATATGCCTTCTCCCTATTCCATCTTTTCCCTGGGAGCCCACTCTTTCTCCCTCCACGACATATCCCCAATATCTGATTTTATCAACTACGTTTCTATACTCAAAATGGTTTAGAGCTGTTATTTCCAATTCATCAAGCACAGCCAGTTTTCTTTCATCAATGAGGCCAGCAATAATGAAATTTAGGGAACTAGCCAGCTGAGCTGCCAGGGCTTTTGCCACAATTACTGATCCTGTTTCCTGGGCTGTTTTTTCATGGCTGGGCCTGGTTAATGCCATAACAACTGGAGTTTCCTCTGGCTCCTGAGCATCCTGTGTGGGAGTGGATTCCACAGGCTGCTCCTGGATTTCTGTTGTTGCTAGAGGAGTTTCTGGAGTTGGCTGGGCCTCCGGTTCTAGTTTAGCCATTTTTACATCACCAAACTTTTCAGGGCAATGAAAATCATTTTTGCTGTTGTGACAGCTGCTGGAGGCACTTCTGCTGCTGGAGCTCTAAAAATTCCCAGCAAAACCAATGTGGCACAAATTCCAAATCCAGTGCCTATTCCCAGGATCAAGTTTATCAGTGCTCCTCTCTCAGTTATTTTTTTGCCTTTCCAAAATGTTTTGGATGCTTGCATATCTTCATCCTGTTTGATGTTTTCCTCTGATACGGTTCTCATGCCTTTTGGAGTTAAGGGATCTTCTGAATCCAGTTTCACTGTTACACCTATTTTTGATTCCTCCAGATCTTTCTTTTGTTTTTCTGGTATTGAATCATAGAAATCTTCTCCCCAGAGATGCTGGATGGTTTTTGCCAGAGATCCAATTTTCTGCTCTACTTGATCTTTTATGTGCCAGGTGTATGCTGTGCCTTCTCTCCCAAAAAATCTGGTTACAGGTTTCTTTAGTATTTTGCCAGCTATGCCAGTGTATCCTGGCCAGCATTTCAGGAATCTGTGGGGAGGAAAGCCTTTTTTGATTTTGCAGATAAGGGAAATGGCTGTTTCCTCCTGGATATCGTAATCCTCAAATCGGTTTTCCGATGGGATTATCTTCATTACCATGTTTCCAACCCAGGGCCTGAGAAAAACTCCAACCAAAACTCCAATCAAAATGAAAACTCCAATCATAATGTCATTAAAGATGTTTCCGAAATAATCAAAAAAAATATTATAGATGATTGGCTGAATCATCTGGATCCATCCTCCAAACTCAGTTTAAACTTAATGTTTTTCATATCAATCCTCCCAGATTTGTTGTTACCTATTTGTATTAGTGCTATGAGAATATAAAACTTATATAGTTATTACAACAGAATAGATAGGCTGAGGGAGCTGGCAAATTGAAACATTATGCATGCATTAATCCTCTTTCTTTTGAGAGGCTCTCTGCTCTCACTCCAATTCTCCTAGCCAGCTCCCTTTCAATCTTTTCTGGGAGGGTAGATTAGCTTGAGTGCTCAGGGCACTATTATGGACATCATAAAAACCCCTCTGGGAATCATTGTGCTGTTCATAATCATGCTCGTTCTATCAGGGCTCACCATAGTTTCAGCAATTTCAGGAGAGCTAACAGCAGCTGCTGTTTCCTCAGCTGGGTTGCTAGTTGTGGTTGTGCTCCTGGTCGTGATAAGAGTTCTTGGAAAGTAGATCTCCTGATCTCTCAGGGGATTGAATCCCAGAAACTTTATCACATCACTGTTTCTCTGGAGCCTCCAGCACTCCAGGGAAAACCTGTTTGCTTTCTCTGATGCTGGCCCTATTCCATTTTTAGCATTTCAAATTAACTGGAGATAAAAAAATGGGTTGGAAAACCAGAGTAAAAGGTACACCTAACCAAATTGGCCAATCTTATCAGGAATCTGAAAAGAGGAGCCCTTATGCCTCTCATACCAGGAGGAAAGCCAGTGGCTCTGCTGTGGATCCTCAGCCCAGATCTATTGATGGTTCTGCTGCTGGATCTCATTTAATTATTTACAGCCCAAATAATGCCACAACTCAGCAATATTTTGCTGGAAAATTGCACCATGAAGGCTATTATACTGAATATCCAGATGCCCTTAAAGCTGCCCAAAAACATGGAGGCGTAGTAACTCAGGTTCAATCTGGTGTGCATGAGGGATCTTATGAGGTTCATGCTCCTATATCGCCTATAATGAAAGCCAGAGCCATCGTAGAGGCCAAAAAATCAGGCGATTAAAACTATTCATCTGGGAAAGTGAAAAGATTGGGGAAAGGAAAGAGAAAGTGCCAGGTGCATCATGGGCCCAGGGGAGGCAGTTATGTGATGGTGCGTAAAAAGGGAGGAGGCACCAGGAGAGAATATAAGTGAGTAGATGGGCTCAGCTTTCTCAGGATCCTTTTGGTTTCATTGATGGGATCTCCCTGAAAGTTAAGGGTTATGAGCTCAATTTTTTAAAGGATGAAATTGGCATCAGGAAAGAGGCTTTTGCTTTTGCTGTTGTTTGCCTGGCTGCCTGGATTGTTTTCGGTTTTGATTCTACTCCTCTCCAGTTTATTCATGTGCTTTATGATGGAGTGCCTGGGCTGATCATGGGCCAGAAAACTCTGGCTGATCTGGGCTTGATCTACCACTCTTTTTATGGGAGAGAGATGCATTATTCAGCTTTTGTTATTTATATGCTGCTTTATTGGGCTCTCAGCAAAACCTGGAGCAGAGTGGGAGTTAAAGGTTTCAAAAATGTGGCTTACTCTTTTATTGGCATGTTTCTAGCCATAGCTGTTTTTGAGTGGTTTTGGATCCTGGGTTTTGCCACTTTCCAGAGTCAGCCCTGGGTTTTTACCTGGAGATGGCCTCAGCTGAAAATTCTCCTCCAAAATACTGCTTTCACCGTTACTGGAGCCCTGGGAGCCCTGTATATTTGGCTGGATAGCTACATTCTGGAGGCCAGAGAGATCATTGGGAGAAATTATCTGTTTTCTTTCCGGGCCTGGAAACTGTGGATCCTGGTTGCTGTGAGTGTGGCAGCTGCTCTCTTATGGATTTATTATCCCTGGCCTGTGCAGCAGCTCAGTGTAACTCTGGAGAGTGGCCAGGTTTGGGAGAGCTCCAGGCTGTTTCCTCAAACCCTCTATACCATTGATCTGAATCCAGCTGATGGAGTTAATGCTGGAGTTTGGTTTTATGTGCAGAATGATCTGGTGCATGCTGTGAATACAGGTGTGAAGATCTTATTAACTGCTACTGTTTATATGATGTTTAAGGTGAAAAGGCCAGATGAAAACTGAAAAACGGAAACATAGATTTCTGGGTTTGTTTCTCCTAGTTCTTTTGCTGAGCTCAGGCTTTCTATTTTCGTTTAAAATTCCTCCTGTTCATGCTGCTGATGCCTCTGAGGATTTTGAGAGTGGAACCGTTGGGCTTTTCAGCAATCATTATAGCCCTTATGGAGTCAATTTCTTTTCTGTTTCCACTGAGGCTCCCTTTTCAGGGAGTTATGGATTAAAGAACAATGACCTTAATGCTGCTCAATACGATATGCAATATAGTGATGTAGGCACTTTCTGGGATAACACCACTGGGGATGATAGCATTTCTTTCTTTATAAAAATGGTTACTGCCTCTTATGCCAGAGTGGATTTTGTGTATCAAACCTACACAGAAGCCAGCGTGATTTTCAAATCCAATCATCTTTATACTGACTATGTTGGTGAGGATTTGTTTGGAGATTACTTTGATAACACCTGGTATCTGGTAAGGGTTTTGCTGGGCAGCGTTTCCAGTGCCCTGTTTTCTGTTTATGTTTACACAGAGGATGGAGAACCCGTTGCTTTTGTTGAGGATGTTACCATGACTAATCACCTCACAGGATCAGCTGGCAATGATGATGTGACAGTTCAGGGAGGATTAGCCAGCACTGGCATTTTCTACACTGATGATTTCAGTAGCCCAGCTGTGGATCCTCCTGTGGGATACTCTTTAACTTCTGATATTGAGCCTGATAATTCAGGGGATGATTGGGTTTTCACAGAATGGAAATATTACACTTTTCAGTTTACAATTCCATCCTATTCTTACTCTGGGAGTTTGGATTATGTCTATATTGGTTTTGAGGAAATTCTCACATCAAGTGGCACTGTGGGTTTTGCAGCCTGGAGCAATGGTTCATATTGGGATTGTGCTTTTAACACTGTTTATGAAAGCAGAAATTTAGCACCTATCAGAGTTAAAACTGGCTCCTGGAGCAGTGATGATGATGGCACAACAATTACATTTCCCCTATGGTTCACTAAAAGTTGTTTAGATATTTGGGCTGATAATTGCGTGGATGTTCTGGCATGGTTCAACGATACAACAGGTTATGAATCAGGCTGGGATACTGTGGCTTACAACTATTTCAGGATTTATACTGATGGAGGCTTTTCCACAACAGCCACTTTCACTGGAGATGCTGGTGTTTTGCCTGGAGGCAGAGATTTCAGCTTGTTTGCCTATAACGACAGCTACGCCTATAAAGACATGATCTGGAGGGATCTCCAGCACATTAAAGTTATGCCCACAATCAATTTCAGGGCTGGGCTCCAAACTTTCCAGGTATATTACGGTTTTGATTACATGCTTAAAGATGGATCCTGGTGTACTGGATTAAATTTGCGTTTGGAACCTGATGCTGTGGCATACACTGGCGTTTTTGCTGCTGATGTGTGGATCAACATGACAGCCATGTGGTATTACAATAATAGCCTGGTGAAAGAGGATGTTCTCTATATGTTTTATCATGGAGAGGTTTATGATGCTCCTGATCCTGGAAGATGGCAATTCTGGATAGATCTCTGGTTTGACAATGCAAACGCTAGTTCAGTGATGGGAGGCAGAATTAACGCTTATGAATTTCCCATGAAAGATGAATCAGCTATTTGGCTGAGATGGCTCTCCAGTAATTGGGGAGTTAAAGATGATGTGCTGAAACAATCAGAGTGCATGATGCCTCTCTGGGATTCTGATGGAGCCCTGATTAGCTCTGAGCAAATCCAATTTGTTAAGGTTCATAGTGCCCTCAATGTTGTGCCTTATGACGCTGAGCAGTTTGTGGCTATCACTGATTTCAGCGTTTTTGATACGACATTGAGCAGAGAGCCCACTTTAAAGGGGATTTCTACTCCTCCCTGGGATGAAACTCAGATGCCTGTTGTAGGAAACACTGGAGTTTTAGGAGCAATCTGGAGCATGTTTGCTGGGATGGGAAAATGGCTCAGTGACAACATCCTTTTTGGAGGGCTGGCTTTATGGCCAGCTTTCGTTTCTTTTCTGGATACGATTGCTGGCTGGCTGGGAGCTCCCAGCGGATTCAGCAATCTCTTAACCTGGCTGGGCACTGGATGGACATGGCTAGTTAATAGTTTCACTTATGCTCTCTCTCTAATTTTTAATATCTTTCTTTTCCTGGGCTCCATCATGTATGCCATAATAACAACTCTAGGAGAGGCCATTGTTGCTTTTGTGACTATGATAGGCATGATTGGAGGCTTTCTCTCTGGAACCGTTGGAGGAGCTGGAGATCTCTGGAATACTCTGGGGATTTCAACCTGGATCACCATTGGCATAATTTTTTATCCTCTTTATCTGATTATCCTGTGGGATCAGAAAGGCATGGATGAAGTGGTGAAACAGCTCTCCATGATCGTGGGAATCTTAACCTGGCTGAAAGATCTGTTTATGGGCCTCATTAACCTAGTGCTGAATCTGATCGGCAGAATTATAGAATCGATCCCTGTTGTTGAGTGAAGGAATAAGCTTTATTTGCTAAAAGGAGTTTAAAATGGGCTGATGTAAAAAAATGCTTTCGAAAGAGGAAAAACGAAAAAAGCATACTGAATACATGCGGAAGTGGAGAGCTGAGAATAGGGAGAAACTTCTGGCTTATCGTAGAAAACATAATCAGAAAAATAATGCTCATATTACAAAACTCCGTAGAATTGGCTGGCAAAAGAAAAAGGATCGTGTTAATGCTGAGAGGCGTTTGAGGCATGCTGAGAATCCAGAGGTTCAGAGGTCTTATGATCGTTTGTGTTGGAAATTGGATTCTGATAAAATCAGGGCTAAAAATAGGCGTTCTTATCATAAACATGCTGAGAAACGGAGAAAAGCTAATGAGAAGTATAGGCGTGAGCATCCAGAAGTTATCAGAGCATGGAGAAAGCTGAATCTGGATCATCTTTTAGAGTATAACAGGACTAAACGTGGAAAGTGTGCTCCTTATCAGTTTGCCAGAAAAGACAAGTGTGTACTCTGTGGTTTAAACAATGCTGGTTCTGTTAGGCGTTATGGGAGACGTTTGGATGTTCATCATGTTGATGGTGATCTCAAAAATAATTCTCCTGAGAATCTTTTGACTGTTTGTCGAAAGTGTCATAAGAGGATTGAAAAAATAAGCATACCTGTGGTTGAATAGTATGAGAAAACTGAAAGCAGTTGTCCTCTGTTTCCTTATCATTTTTACTATGGCTATTTATTTTGTTCAGATTGATTTCACTCAGGCTGCTGGAGAAAATTGGCTGGAGGGCTGGGAGTATAGAAAAAACCATGTTATCAATGCAGCCATTGGAGCTGGTACAGATTACCAGATTACAATTACAGTCCATTATGGAGCTGGAGAGGATGCAGCTGATGATGTTTACCTAAATGAGCACTGCCGAACAGATTTTGGTGATGTGCGGTTTACAGATGATGATGGAGAAACAAAATTAGATTGTTGGGAACAAAATAAAGTTGATTCGGATAATGCAGTTTTTTGGGTTGAAATCACCGACAGCTTAGAATCTGAGGCTCAAACAATCTATGTTTATTATGGTAAAGCAGATGCTACATATCCTTATTTGGCTACTGTCCTAGCTCATGGAGAAGCAACTTTTATTCTATTTGATGATTTTGATGATTCCTCTTATGATACAGCTAAATTTGCCACAACTTCAGGTATTCCCGTAGAAGCCAATGGATATTTAAGAGTAAAAGGCTCAGGAGCTACAATGTGTGATGTTAGAAGTGTGAATGTTTATGGGCCTTGTAGGTATAAAGTACGTGTAATGACTGATGGAACAACAGCTGGATGGCAAATAGGCCAAAGATTACTTGACGATAGTGAATATCAAATATTTGCAAGAACAGGGTCAGCAAACGAATTTCGGCTGAGAACATTTGATACTGCTTATACTGATACTCTTACAGCTGAACCATCACGAAGCGTATGGCATACTTATGAAATGTTGTATATAATAACTGCAAGCACTACTTTTAATATAGATGATGCACTTATAGCAAATCACAACACGAATATTCCAGATAATCCTCTTTACACAAGATTTGTTTCATATTCCCAAAATCCAACACTAGATATTGATTGGAGTTTTATAGCAAAATACGTTAGTCCAGAGCCTACGCATGGAGCATGGGGAGAAGAGGAACAGGCAGAGGCTACCTTTTACCTTAATTACTCTGATATTTCTCAAAATTCAACAATGCTGGGCACCTACGCAACTTTCTCAGTTTTATGGAGCAGCAATGGTTCTCTGATTAATTATGCTTTTGAGTGGAATTTTTCTGGTTCTATGGTTGCTGATGATCCTGTGGCATGGGAAGTTCCTGATCCTCCTCAATGGAGCAATATTACAAAAGAGCTAGGTGCTGATGTAGAAATGTATGGCTATGCCATTATGTGGAGAATTAATGCCACTGCCACATTTTCTGAAAACAGCACAGGGCTCCAATATTTCACTCTTTCAGCCCTTTTAGTCACGTATTTTGTGCCTGAACATACCCTCCTTAAAATCAATGGCACAGAAACAAACAATTCCACTGTTCCCTATGCCTATCCCCAGGGCCTATTAGCGGAGGCTCTGCCAGCCACTGGATGGAGTTTCCTAAATTTCACTTTAGATTCTGATTATTATAATGATAATCCTTCTGAGATTCCACTCCAAACAACCAATTTTATGGAAGATACTCTTTATGATTTTTCGGTTCTTATTGGCACTGGAGAAGGCCCTTTAAATCGCACTAGGCCAGAGGATTTAGCTGGAGCTTTCGTGGCAATTCTTATATTTGTTCCACTGGGAATAGTATTAGTATATGCGATCTTTAGGAGGAGATAAGCCTGGATAATGAAATGTTTGGGATCATAGCGATTGGCCTTACAATCTTCATTTTTCTGGCTGTTCTTTTGTTTCTGGGCCAATTCTATGGAGGCACCTGGGAAACTGTGGCCCAGGGAGTATCAAAATTCGTTCTAATCATTGTTGTTTTTGCTTATGCTATTTACGCTTTAGTGGCTATTCTGAGGAGGCGATAAAAATAGGCTCCAGCTATAAACCAGCTTTCATAATTCTAGTTTCTGGCATCATTGGTTTTCTGTTGGCTCTGATTGAAAGCATGCTCTATGAAAGTGGCTATCTTCTGGATCTCTATATTACTGAGGCTGAGCAGCTGCCTGGCCTGTTGATTGTAACTATTATTTTATGCCTCCTGATGGGCTGTGTGATTGCAGCCATATCTCAGAGTTGAAACTTATGAAAAGACATAATGCACAGCAAAAGATGGATCTCAGGCTGAAAGATCAGGAGCATAAAAATGAGAAATTGGCTGGTAAAGGGGAAAGGGAAAGGGCTGAGATGGAGGCTAAAAGTGAGGGTTTGCCTTTCTGGGTTTTCTGCCCATGTATTTTTAAACCTCCAAAATTAAAAGAGAGTTTCACAGTGTTCTTGAAAGTTCCATTAACTGAGGCGGAGATCAGAGAAAGAATGATGAAAGGTTTTGGAGATATCTAAAAATGACTATCACAGGAATAGTTGATAAAATCCAGAGAGCCATAAACCAGCAACTCAAAAAGATCAGGAAAAAGTTTTCCAGGCCTGGTAAAAAGAAAAAGGCTGAGGCTGCTGATAATGAGATTGAGATTCCTAGGAAATGGCTGAGGCAGCCCAGGGGAGCTGTTGGGAAAAAGAAACCTTTAGTCATGGAGGATGATGGGAAAAGGGTTATTATCAAAACAAGAAAAGCGATTCATGTTTCATGGCTGCTTAATTTTAAGCGTGGTGTTGCTGCCATTCTTTTGTTGGTTAATTTTGCTATCAGCCAGTTTCTGCTGGCCAGTGGCACTGATGCCTCTCCGGCTTTCATATTTTTCCTGGCTAACTGTTTCATCTTTTTGGATTATTTGTGGAAAACCAGGAGAAAGGAGGGTTAAATGTGAACACAAAAATAGCAATATTTCTTTTTCTGATCACAGGGGTTTTAGTTTATCCAGCCTATGTTTTGGCAGCTTTAGGCATAACATTGGGAGATTAATAATGAAAGCTCTGGGCTCTGTTCTCCTGGCTTATCTGCTTGCTGTTTCATTGATCTGCACTTTTTCCCCTATTCCTTTCCTGGGCCTGGCTGCTGGCTTTCTGGCTTTTCCCCTGGCCCTTAAAATTTCCAGGAGAGATCTATTCCTTATTTCTCTGATTCATTATGCTGCTATTTTCACCATCAGAGTGGATATATTGTTTTCACAGTTTGTTTCTGGCCTTTCCATGCTGGAGCCTTTTGGCCTGAGTATCTGGGCCCATATTTATCAACTGATTTTCTGGCCTATGCTGGTTATAATGTTAATTGTGGCCTCTGTTTTCTATGCTATTGGTGTGAAATTGCTTTCACGTTTTACTCCTGAAAGAATAAAATTTGTTGTGTTGGGAAATGCATGAAAAACAAAAATGATCCTCCTGAAAATTTCACTCCTCTGATGAACCTGATTTTTAAAGGGTTACGGAAAATTCCTTATGCTGGAGAGGCTCTGACCAAAATTTATGTTAAGGGCTGGAATCCCATTAATTATGCACTCATTGGAGGAGTTGGTGTTTTAATTAACATGATCATCCTAGGATCCACTCTCCAATATTTGCCCTGGTTTGTTAGCAATGCCATAGCTATTGGCTGTGCCTGGATGTGGAATTGGATTAATGCTGTGGGCCCACTGTGCCATCATTGGGGATATAAGAGGAAAGAAAAATGAATAATGCTGAAAAGAAAGATCTGGAGGATCTGGATAGGGCTTTTGTAAGTTTCTTTTTTATGGGATTGATTTTCAGCTTTTTCTTTATCTATTTTGCTGGCACTTTTGGAGGGATTCCTTTCATTCAGCCTATTATGAAAGAGCCCTTTCTCCTGTTTATGGCCACAGTTACATTGAGTTTTTTCATAGCTGTTGTTAATTGGAGGGAAGAACAAAAGAAAATTAGAAAAAGAGAGGGAAAGTTTTGATCAGTGTGGTTGTGCCATGTCTTAATGAGGAGGCACATCTGCCTTTTTTTCTGGGTTCATTGAATCAACAGGTTTATCCTGATTTTGAGCTAGTTGTTGTTGATGGAGGCTCCTGGGATAAATCCAGATCTTTAATTGATGGGTATAGAGAGAATTTTCCAATCACTGGATTAATCAATGAAACCAGAAATCTGGGATTTGTTAGAAATCTGGGAGCCAGAGCAACTAGAGGAGAGATTCTAGTGTTTACCAATTCAGATGCAGTGCTACCCTGGAATCTTTTAAATCATGTGGCTTTTCAGTTTATGGATTCTAGGCTCCAGGCATTGAGTGGCCGAACAATTCCAGTTAATGGAGGAGCTCTCTGTTTTGCTAGCTATCACTGTTTTGATGTTTTGAGGCTGTTTTTTGCCAGGCTGGGCAGATTCTCCCCATCAGGCAATTTCCTGGCCATAAGAAAAGAGGTTTTTTGGAAAATGGGAGGTTTTCCACAGGTTAAAATTAATGAAGATGGAGAGTTGGGCTCCAGGCTTTCTCAGGCGCGCGCGCGCGTGAGGTTTGATTGGAACCTCAGAGTTTGGCATTTTGCTAAACGATTCAAAAGGGGAGCTCTGAAAACATTGCTATTTTATAGTTATGTATTTGGGAATTTCAGCCCAAAATTAAAAAGGGTTCTGAAACATATTGAGGGGAAAAGTGCCAGGGAGTTTGATGGAAACTGAGTTTGCTATTTACCAGGAATTTTTTAACTTTCATAAGCTGCATGGCTCCCATTGTTGGGTTGTTAATTGATAATGTTCCTTTAAGGAAAAGAGGGATGTTTTTTTTTGAGTTTTCATTTCTGGGATTGGCCATTTTCTTAATGAGTGGTGCTTATGCCTGGGCTGCTCCTGAGGTTGTTAATCCTTTAATGTACTCTTTTGTTTTAGGGTTTTATCCTCTGATGATGGCTATACTACTGCCCATTTTAAGTTTGAAATATGAGTTTTCCAGGGCCCTGGCTTTAACTTTAATGCTGGGTTTTCTGCTAACTGAGCTCCATGAAATCGTGGGTTTCGGGAAACTTTATCTAGGCTGGTTTGATGCTACTCTGGCCAGGTCTGAATATTGGGCCTGGTTCACTCCTCTTAACCATTTATATTCTGTTGCTGTGGCAGCTCTGGCCCTTAAAATATGTAATTTCCAGAGAAAGTGGATTCCCCTGGGGATCTATGCGTTTTTGCTGGGAGTAGTTTTGGAAATCTGGATTTATCCAAATTTGGCTTATGGCGCCCATGACATCTGGGATTTTGCCAGGAGAATTATTTGGCTGCCCATCATCCTGTTGATCTTTATGAAAGGAGGCAGAAAAGGTGAAAGCCAGCATAATAATAGCCCATGATGATGAAAGGGATCCTCAGCTGCTCAACAGGGCCAGAGCCAGCATTAACCATGAAATATGCAGATTAAATATGCTGGCCGATTTTGAGGTAATTGTGGAATCTGATGGCTCCAAATCTGAGAGCAGAAATGTGGGAGCTGCCAGGGCCCAGGGAGAAATATTGATTTTCCTGGATGATGATGTTAAAATTAAAAGTGGATTTTTATCTGAGATCCTGGAGCCTTTTGATTATCCTCCTGTGGGAGTTGTGGGAGGAGTTAATGTGGCCTTTCCAGAAATCAGTTTCCAGGAGGAAATCTCTGCTGTTTTATGGAGCTCTCCCTTTATTATGGCCAGGAGCTCAGCCAGATATACTCCTAGAGGGAGGATCAGAGAAACTGATGAAAGTGAAATTATAGGCTGCTGCATGGCCATCAGGAAAGAGGCTTTTCAGGAGGCTGGAGGATTTCCATTGGATGTGATTCCCTGTGAGGAAAACCTGTTAATTAACAACATCCAGGATCTGGGCTGGAAAGTGCTGTATAGCCCTTATGCTATTGTTTACCATGAGAGGCCAGCTTTTCCAGGAGAATATATGAGAAAAGTTTTTGGTTATGGTTTTGGGAGAGGCCAGCTACTCAGAAAGAAAGCTGCCAGGGGATCTCCTAAAATGCTGTGGAAACCAAATCAGAAATGGGTTCTGTATGCAATGGGTTTCATCATTCATTATTGCAGTTATCTGGCTGGGCTGCTTTATGGATACTTCGCTGAAAAAGAAGATCAGGAGGAAACAAAAAAATGAAAGCTGTGTGGCTGTTTCCTCCAATGGGAGAGGGATTTCCCAATGTGAGCCAATACAGATTTTATAAGAAAATGCCTATCAGAGCCAGCATAATTTATCCTTATTTGGCTGCCAGCGGAGTAACTCAAATCAATAAAGCTGGATACGAAGTGGTTTTTCTGGATTGCCCAACAATGGAGCACACATGGAAAGATGTGGAAAAGGATGTTTCTGATGCTGATCTGGTAATTTTGGAGGGTAGAACACCAATCATTAAGCAAATCTGGGATTCCATAACCATCATAAAGGGATTGAATCCCCTGGTGAAAATCGCTGTTTATGGGGATCATGTGAGTTGGAATCCAGGAGAAACATTAAGCCAGGGAGCTGATTTCATCTTAAAGGGAGGAGATTCTGATTATTCAGCCAGATGGTTGTGTGATAGGCTGGCTGAGGGCAAAAACCCTGGAGCTGTTGTGGATTGTGGACTGGTTAAGAATCTGGATTCATTGCCCTGGGTTGATAGGGAGCTGGTGAATTGGAGGCCTTATTATGAAAGCTGGAGAAACAGAGATGTTTTTCTCTGGAATATGGGCATGAGAGGCTGTTATTACCATTGTGTTTATTGTGCGTGGGCTGAAACTCTCTGGCAAAATCAAATTAGATATAGATCTCCCAGGAAAGTGGCTGAGGAATCCTGGAGCCTCTGGAGAAAATATGGAGATCTGGAGATCCTGGATGATTCTGATCTTTTTGATATGAGCTGGGGAGTGCAGTTTGCCAGGCAGCTACTCAATATAGGCTTTTCTAATCAGGAGATAAAATGGAGCTGCCAAACACATCCTAGCCAGATCAGGAGCCTAGAGGATCTGAAAACTATGAAAAAGAGTGGCCTCACAGTTGCTAAGTTGGGAGTGGAATCTGGATGTGATTTCAGCCTGGAGAAAATGAGGAAAGGCTCCAATAGGAAAATGATTGAGAAAGCCATCCGGTTGTTGAAAGATGCTGGAGTGTTTGTTCATGCTAACATGATGATTGGTTTTCCCTGGGAAACAAAACTGGATGTGCTGGAGTGGATCTCCTGGATCAAAAAGCTAGATCCTAACCAGGCTCAGTTTAGCCTGGTGATTCCTTATCCCAACACTGAACTCTGGCAGATGGCTCAGGATCATGGCTGGTTTATTCAGGATCCTGAAAAGTGGGAGTTGTATGATGCCAGTTTTCCCATGATGAAAATGGATGGCCTTTCTGGAGAGGAGGTCGTGGAGCTTTATCAGAAATGCTGGAGCTCTTTCTATCTTAATAGATCCTATATGTGGAGGCATCTGAAAAAAGTGAGGCATATCAGTGGCTTAAAACAGCTCTGGAGAGGATTCAGATCCATCTATTTTGGCCACTTGAAAGCTGTGGATAAGAGGAAAAAAGAATGATGGCAAACATGGGCTGTGGCCACAATTTCCTGGGAGATATCAGGCTAGACCTAGAGAAAACAGAGGCCACAAACATCCTGGGAGATATCCAGCAGCTGCCTTTTAAGGATGAATGTTTCAGTGAGGTTCATTGCATCAGTGTTTTAGAGCATATTTCTGATTGGAAAATTGCGTTGAAAGAATTGTGTAGAGTTACAGAGCATAAGTTAATTCTTGAGGTTCCTGTGAATAGCGATCTGAGAAAAACTGATGTTTTCAGGCTGCTGCTGCCCACTCCCAGAAACATCAGGATGTTTTTTTCTATTCCAGAGAGAGCCAGACAATGTAAATGGCAGTTTGATCCTCATGTGCTTTATTTCTCTTTTCTGAATTTGGGTTTTTTTGCTAATTGGGGAAAAGTGATCCAGTTTTATGCTGGTATGCCATCCAGATGCTGGAGGTTTCATGCCTGGAATATTAAGAGGCTGATTGAATAATGGATCCATTTTTGATCTTTTCAGATTGGAGAAACATTGCTCTGATCTCTACCATTGCATTAATCTGGCTGAATATTTTTGCAGAATCAAAATATGCCTGGTTATGGAAAAAACTACAATGGAATTATAAACTTGTTATTTCAGCATGTTTGGGAGTGAGCATCCTTTTCATCAGAGAATTTCTGGTAATGCCTTTCAGCTGGGTAGCTACCAGCTGGCCCACTCTTTCCCCTGTGGCTCAGTTTCTGCTTTATGGAGATAGCATCCATTTCAGGAGCCTCCTCTTTTTTTCAGCCCTTATCATTCTGTTATGGAGGAAATACGCTTCTTTATTGCCAGCACTGGCTGTGGGCTGGTTTTGTTTGGGAATAGTAGAGCTCACTTTTATCCCTCAGCATTTAGCTAAAACTCCTGGGAGGTTCATAGGCTGGGATTGGTATTTACCATTTATTGGGATCTGTTTCTACTTTCTGATAATCCATAAGTGTTTCAGATTCACCAGGAAATTCTGGCTGTTTTTCTCAGCAGCTATTTTTATTCAATATTTCATGTTGATTTTTTATCCTTATTGGCTGGTTATCTATAATGCTCAGGGTTTTGGATATGTGCTTAATTATGCTGTGCTGCCTGATCCTCCAATTCAAACCTGGATCTTTTGGTTTCTGAATCACTTTATGAAAGCGTTATTTACCATAGCGTTTTATTTCGTGGAGAAAATAAAGGATGATGTGCCTTTAATGGAGCATGATAAAAAGGCTGAATTGAAATGATGAAACTGATCTTATCCAAACTGCTTTCTAATCTTATGGTTTTACAGGGGAAAATCATGTGGCCCTCAGAAACAGATGGTGCCATAGTGCCCAATGGCTTTAAAATTCATTATAGCCCAAAAAATAAGGTTCAGGTTTATGGATATGTGACAACGATATGGAAATACAATGTTTATGGAGAAATTGAGCCTGGCAGCGTTGTTGTGGATGCTGGTGCTAACATTGGAGTTTACAGTTTGAAAGTTGCTGATAAAGCAGAAAAGATTATTGCTGTGGAGCCTGAGCCCAAAATATTTTCCTTTCTGAAACACAACATTAAAATCAATAACATAAAAAACGTGGAGCCTGTGAATATGGCATTGAGTGATCATAACGGTTTCATAGATTTTTACAGCTCCAGACAGTTTTTTGGAGAGGCCCATGAAATTTCTCCCAGAATACTGCACTCCCCAAAAAACAAAATTACTGTGCCATGTATAACGCTGGATACTCTCCTCCAGAAATTTCCAGAAATTAAGGCAGTGGGCACCATGAAAGTTGATATTGAGGGCCATGAGCCTCAGATGTTGATGGGAGCAGAAAACACCTTAGAAAGAGGATTGGTGCAGAATTTTTCAATAGCTGTTTATCATTTTAAAAATGAGGAAAAACAGGTTAGAAACATGCTTGAAAATTACGGTTATATCACTAAATCAAAATTCTTTCTTGATGGTGATATTATACTTTATGCAAAATTGAAAAGGTGAAAAACTGGAGCATGGATTGAAAATGCTGAGTGCAAAACATGGTATGGGAGAAGTTTACAGAGTGCATGCTCAGATCAGGCTGATTCAGCAGCTTAAAGAATCCCTGGGCATCCAGGAGATCTATGAGTTTCCTCCTGAGCCTATTTCAGCAGATTTTCCAATTAACTGGAAACAAACACCAACTCCCTGTGTTTCTGGAGATTTGCTTTTCACATGGAGAGCCTTTCCCAGAACAATCTGCTTAATGAATGGTTATTTTGATGGGCCATTTTTGATGTTCATGGCCACTAATAAATGGAATCCTGGAGTTTTCTTTCAGAAACTGTTTTGGCATGAGCCTGAAATTTACCTGAGCATTAAAAGCCTGGAGAGGCTGGTTGAAAGTTTCAATTTGAAAATTCTGAAATCTGGCTATTATGATTCTCCCCTGTGGCCTGATGCTCCACTGCCTGGCTCCTTACACATAAAAACTGATGATCGCAAAATCTCTGATTCAGTTTCCAGA
>Ga0307378_10002038_pt1 | contig 31728 bp, 19 predicted proteins | sample UN1MG_FD_202238 | JGI IMG/M metagenome (GOLD analysis project Ga0307378, IMG submission 202238) | Soil microbial communities from Risofladan, Vaasa, Finland - UN-1 | ecosystem: Environmental > Terrestrial > Soil > Coastal area > Acid sulfate soil | place: Finland: Risofladan, Vaasa | collected... | reverse complement strand
GCAACATCCAGGCAAGCAAAGCAACATCATGAAGCGTCGCATGGCGGGCTGGAGTGTCGATTTCCTGATGCAAATCCTTACCGGAAAAGGAACTTAGTGTGCGCTGGCCCTGGCGTTTGTATTTCAGGAGCGGTATGAGCCGCAGGTCCGGGAGCGAATGCGGGCGTTCTGGGAAACGTTGTCGGAGAGGGACCGGCGACGGTTTGCCGCGTTGGAAGCGGCACGGTTGGGACACGGCGGGATCGAGTACGTTGCCGAGGTCTTGGGGTGTTCGACGCGGACCATCGAGCGGGGAGCCAAGGAACTCGACCAGTTGCCTTACGACCCCGCTGCGGGACGGGTGCGACGTCCGGGGGGCGGTTGAAAGAAAAGGGATTGAGTCCGATCCGGAACTCGAACGGAATCTGAAATCGGTTCTGGAGGTCCGTACTTCCTTCCGTCCCAAACCCACCCTACACCGTCCGGCTCTGGAAAGGCAACGGGGCGCGGGGCGCGGCTCAATCTGGCGTCTACCCCGCTCGCTCGTCGTAGAATCGGCGTCCCTGCTCGGCCGCTTCGCGGAGCAGTTGGGTGGGCTCGAGTCGCGGGCCGAGCGGCTCTAGGGGGTTGAGCATTTGGAGGATTCGGCCTGCTCCGACGGTGTCGGCCCAATAGAGCAGCCCGCCGCGGGAATGGGGGAAGCCGAGGCCGAAGAGGACCGCCAGGTCGACGTCGCCCGGGTGGCGGACTTTCCCTTCTTCGAGGAGCCGGGTGGCCTCCAAGACCATCGGGAGGATCAAGCGGTGGGTGATCGTTTCCGGGGTGAGCTTCTGGGGCGGGCGGGCCCACTCGGCGATGAGCTGCTCGACGCTCGGGTCCGGCCGGCTCGGGCCGTCCCACGCGGTTTCCGAGGCGTACGAGAAGAACCCTGCGCCCGACTTTCGGCCAAGGCGTCCCTTCTTGTACATCGTGATCAACAGGGGCGAAGCCACGATGCGGTCGGGGAATGCCTGCCACAACACGCGGCCGGCGTTCACCACGGTGTCGATGCCGATCTCGTCGAGGATTCGCAAGGGGCCGATCGCCATGCCGAACTCGGTGGCCGCCCGCTCGACCTGGTCGATCGTGGCCCCGTCCAACAGCAGGTCCATCGCCTCGATCAGGTACGGGAGCAGGAGTCGGTTGACGAGGAAGGCCGGGCCGTCCTCCACGACGATGGGCATTTTTTGGATCCGCTTGGCGTGGCCCACGGCGGCGGCGATCGTCGCGTCGCTCGTGTCGGGCCCTCGCACGATCTCCACGAGCGACCGATGGCGCACGGGGTGGAAGAAGTGGATGCCGCAGAATCGCCCCGGATCGGGCAGCGCGGCCGCCAGCCGGCCGATGGGGATCGTCGACGTGTTCGAGGCCAGGATCGTGGCGGCGGCCAGGTGCGGCGCGAGTCGCGCGTAGACCTCCTGCTTCCCGGCCACGGTCTCCACGACCGATTCGAGCGCCAGGTCGCACCGGGCGATCTTCGCGGCGTCGGTAGTCGGCTTCACGAGCCGGCCGACGCGCTCCGCACACTCGGCGTCGGACGCATCGATCTGCGGGGCAAGCTCCGCGGCGATTCGCTCGGCGGCGGCCCGGAGCGTGTTCTCATCGGCGTCGGTGATGACCACCGGCAGATCGGCCTTCACGTGGGTGGCCGCGATCGCCGTGCCCATCATCCCGGCCCCGACGATCCCCACCGATCGGATCGGGCTGAGGTCGACGTAGGCCAGATCGATGCCCGTATCCTGACGGTTCCGTTCCACCAGCCACTCGACGTGGCGGCGCGCAGCCGCCTCGGACTGGGAGGCGTTTTCGGCCGGCGGCGAGTCTTCCATCTGCTTGCGTTCCCACTAGCGGGGCGGCGAAGTCTCTCGCAAAGGCGCGAAGGCGCAAAGGGGATGCGCCGTCAACCTTGTTATCCTCCGCCAGAACAGGGGGGGGTTGCGTGGGGGCTCTCGCTGCCGAAGGAATCGGACTTCAACAACGCTTCCCCTTGCGCCTTCGCGTCTTTGCGAGAGGCTCCTCCAACGGGTTTCCGGTTGCGGTAGGAGATCCTGACGCTTCGAATCAGTGCCTTCGAGCGGTGTCCTGCTCGTGCCGATACCACCGTTTCCAGATCTCGATTTGCTCGGCCCTGCTTGCCGACGAAGGGCTCACCGTCTCGGCGAGGTCGTGGCCGACGACTTTGGGCAACGCGTCCAAGGCGGCCGTGCGGATGCCGTGTTGGTCGTCCAAGAGACGGACCAGCGACGGGGTGAAGCTGGGATCGGCGATCTCGCCCATGGCCACGGCCACCTCGCGGCGGACCGCGTCGTTGCCGGAGTAGGAGAGGCGTTCCAGGGCGGCCGGACCCGAGGGGTCGCCCAGCCGACACAGCGCCGTTGCCGCTTCGAGGCGGACCAGATCGTCGGTTGTCAGCAGGAGCCGCTTGATCGGCTCCGTGTCGTCGATTCGGCCCGGGGCAGCCAGCGCCCGGACTGCCGCGCGCACCACCAAGGGGTTCTCGTCCTGCAAGGTCTGCAAGAGGACCGTCGTGTGGTCCCGATCGAATCCCCAGTGAGCGGCCAAGTGCTCGCAAGCGCGGCGGCGGACCTCGGGCGATGGGTGGCGGATCGCCGCGCAGGCCAACCGGCTCGTCGGCTCGCCGGACTCCTCGGCGATGGCGTCCAGCACGCTTTGCCAGACCAACTGGTCCGTTTCGGCGAGGGCCAGGGAGGCGAGTCGGGCTGCGGCCAGGCGTCCCATGGGATGGTGCTGAGCCAACTTGGCCAACTCCTGGGCCGCCCGGCGACGAACGGCCACGTCCTCCGAGGCAAGCCCGTCCAACACGCGGAAGATCGGGGCACACTCCGGCAATACGTCGCGGTAGAGGGCCTCGGGGAGTCCCACGCCGCGATCCACGGCCAGTTGTTCGAGCGCCGCGACCAGCTCGGGCCCAAGCGTTCTGAGCAGAGCGATCGATTGTCGACGGGCCGGCTCGGGGACGCCCGGGTCGGATAGCGCCCTGACGAGCCCTTCCACGTAGGCGATCGTCTGAGGCGAGACCGACGGCATGGATGGCTCGACCGCCACGGCGGCCAGCACCTCCGGGCCCGCCCGCGCGAGCACTTCGGCGCGTCGCTCGGCAGGGCCGTCGACGGGGAACTCGGCCGCCGGGGGCCAGAATGCGGCCAACTGCTCGGCCGCTTTCTTCCGCGTCGCGTAGCCCGCCTTGTCCAGCGCGGCCAGCAGGATCGGCCCGGCCTGCTCCCGGGGCCACCCGGCTACCGAAGCGATCGTCTCGCGTCGCACCGCGGAGCTGGGATCCTCGATCAGTTGGCCAGCCATCGCGGCCGCGGCAGGTTGCGGGTGGTGGGCCAACGCCCGGGCCACTTCCAGACGGACGCGCCACGACTTGTCCCCGGCGGCCTCCAGGACGGCCTGCCGGGCCCCCGAGGCAGCTAGCGCCGCAACGGCGCCGGCGCGGATCAGCTCGCCGGGGTCGTCGAGCAACGGCTCCAGTGCCTGCCGGGCCTCGCTGCCGCCCAGTGTTCCCAGCGCGGCCACCGCCGCGATGCGAACTTGGAGGTCGCAATCGTCCAGCGCGACGATGAGATGCTGCTGGGCTTCGGCGTGGTGCCGGCGGGCGAGGCAGGCCAGGGCCACGGCACGCACCCGGGGATCGGGATCGGCCCGCAAGTCAACCGCCTCGACGGGCAGCGTGCCGTGTCGGCCGGCGCTCCACGCCCGCAAGGCCTCCCGACGAACCCCGGCGGCCGGGCTGCGGAGTGCTTCGAGGAACCGGGGGTCGTCGGCCGGATCGACGTGTTGGGCCAAGCCGCGGATCAGCTCTGCGTGTAGCTCGGGGATGGGGTGCGTCGAGTCATCTTGCCCCGAGTCGCCACGTCGGCCGTATTGATCGATAAGCCCTTGCAGCGATTCCACCGGCGACGGCTCCGCGATTCTGCCCAAGGCTTCTGCGGCTGCCAGGCGGATGGGGAGCTTCAGCTTGGAGGTGCGGACCCCTTCGGCGAGCTGCCGGTTGCCCGACGCATCGCCGAGCCGAGCCAGCCCGATGGCCGCGTTGGTGGCCACGATCGCGTCTCGGTCGCCGAGCGCAGCGCGCAAGTCGGGACGCCGCGCTTCAGGCCCGGCAACGAGATCGTCCAGGTCCGGATACCGCCAGCGCAAGGCGGGCGTGCTACCGAGCTGCTCGGGCGGCGCCGGGGCGTGAATCGGATCGTCCGCTTGCCGTCGCGGGGCGTGGATCCAGCCGTCGCGCGCAAGGATCTCGCGGTGGTCGTCCGTTGAGCGGTGCCCGCGCTGCGAATCGGGATCGCCGGACGAGGCAGTCGCAGATCCGTCGGAAGCGGGGGTTTCCGCTTCGGGAGCGTGTCTTGGCAGCGCGAACCGCGATGGCCGCCAAGTGGGCAACCCGCCGCAGCCCGCCGACGACAGGACGACGACGAGCGAGGCGATGATCGCCACACGAGGGACGGCTCGCGTGGACCGGATCGACGCGTTGGGCAAATCCATTTGCCGGCTCACGATTCGGATCGGAGAGGAGCAGGTTTTCGATTGGAAGCGTCGGTCGAACGTCCTTGTTTTGCCGGACTGCTATGGGTTCCCCGCCGGCTGACCGGCGTCGGCGGGCTTAGCGGCGGGCTCGGCGGGCTTAGGCGCGGGCTCGGCGGGCTTAGCAGCGGGCTCGGCGGGCTCGGCGGCGGGCTCGGCGGGTTCCTCGGCATCCGGGGCCCGACCCTTGTTCAGCGCCTGGGTGAGCAAGTCAAGCTGTTCCTCGACCTTGGAGCGGAAGGTCTCTCGGTCCAGGGGCTCATTTTCGTCCTTCGGTTTGTCGCAGGCATTGAACAAGCCGACCACTTCGGTCAACACGCCCTGGACGAGCTCGTTGTCGCTCTCCGGCGGAGCCGCGGCCAGGCTGCCGACACCCGCCGTAGGTAGCCCCTCCCCTGCGTTCCATGCCCTCCCGTAATCGCCGGTCAATCCAACCATAACCGCGTCAAGAAGGGCCTTCAGACGTCGGCGGTTCCCGAGGGTTTCGTCTTCTTTTTCCTCTTCCTCTTTCGGCCGACCGAAGCCCCCGGGCATCGCCGAGCCGCCGTACATGTCTTCCGGCGGTCCCGTGTCCATCTCGCCGGGAGGCGGTCCCCCTCCTCCGTACATATCGTATCCCATGCCCATGGGGTCCATCATTCCACCCCTGGGGCGTCTCTGCTTGCGTTTCTCCTGTTCGGCCTCTTCTTCCATTCGGGCAAGCTCGGCGAGAGAGGCGTCGGAGGCCAGTTGGCCCAGTTCCGAGTTGAGTCGCCACGCGTCCAAGCCGTGGTCGGCCGGATAGGTCAGACGGCCGAGCGCCCGGGCAGCGGCACAGCGGACCAGGAGGTCGTCGTCGCGGTCCGCGAGGATCGCCTCCAGGGCCTTGACCACGGCGTTCTGCTGGCCCACTCCTTTGAGCGCCGCGAGCGTGTCGATGGCCCGGGCCCGCATCCAAGCATGGCCTTTGGGGGCTCGACCGGCCGCCGTCTTGGTCTGGGCCAGCGTGAGCAGCGCGGGGGTCAACTGGTTGTTGACGAATTGCGGGTCGGCGATGCGCAGCACGGCGTGCCGATAGAGCCCCAGAATCGCGGCGAATCGCACCGCGTCGGTCTGGTTGGCGTCGGTGAGGGCTCCCAAGAGCACCGGCAGGGCGTCGGGCAACGGCACCGGATTGTCCGTAACCCTGGGCGCCTCCTCCGCGTTCAGCTCGCCGATCGCCATCATGGCGTTGAAACGCGCGGCCGGATGGCGGGTCGGTTCGCCGGCCATCGTGCCGAGGAAGTCGAGTGTCAACGCAACGAGGTCATCGTGGGCAGGACTGATCTTCGCCGTTCTCAACGCATTGATCAAATCCTTGCGTCGGGCCGGCAACTGGTTCAACTGGTCGGGGGCCGTCCACCGGGCGAACTCGTACTTTCTGTAATAGTCCTCGAACGTTTGTCGCTGGTCGTCCGGGACGTTGCCGGCGCGAAGCATCCTCTGAATATCCATCCGCTTGGTCCGGAAGTCCTCGGTCACCAGAATCGGCTCGTAGTTGCCCTGCACGGCCGCCGGCTGCTTCGGTTGCGCGGGTTGGGCGGCCTGAGCCGGCGCGGGCTGCGCGGGCTGTTTCTCGGGCGGAGCCGGGGGACTGGCGGGTGTCTTGGGCTGGGCCGCTGTTTTGGGCTGGGCCGCCGTTTTGGGCTGGGCCGCGGGTTGGGCCTGGGCCAAGCCGCCGAGAGCGACCGCCACGGCGAGTATCAGGATGAGGATCGCGGTAGATCGGGGAATCATGAGATCGAAGGGACGGTATGTTAGAGTGCGCATGGGACTGCCTCTGTTCCGTCGCCGAATGGCAAGTGGGGAAACCTACACCGTTTATGCTAACAGGACCCCCGGGCACGTGTCAAGCTATGTCAAGCGGCCTGATCGCTCCCGAGTCCCTTTGACAGCACCCCCCCGCTCCACGTAGAGTTAGACTGGACGGTTTCGTGCACCAAGTACCCGGACAATGTCCTCTTCTGTGGACTTGCCGGAGACGGGCAGGACAGGAAAAGACCGGCGGAGATGACCCTCTTATACGCGGGACGTCGTTTTCGGCAGCATGAAACCGGCTCCAACCCGGAGCGGGCCGAGCGGATCCGTTACATCCGAAAGCGGTTGCGGCAGTCCGGGTTGCAGCAACGCTGCCGGCGGCCCGAATGGCAGCCTGTGACTCGGCGCCGGCTCGCCCGAGTCCATTCGCCCGTCTACATCGACGAGGTATGGGCGATGGCTAAGTCGGGCGGGGGGGACCTCGACCAGGATACGGTGGTCAGCCCCGCCTCGTACGACGTGGCCCTCCTGGCGGTCGGGGCGGTCTGCGACGCGACCGAGAGGCTCGTCCGCGGGGAAGACACGCAGGCCCTCTGCATCGTCCGCCCACCCGGACATCATGCCCTGGCCGGGGGGGCGATGGGCTTCTGCCTGTTCAACAACGTGGCCGTGGCCGCCCGACTGGCCTTGGACGAGCTGGGCGTGGACCGCGTGCTGATCGTGGATTGGGATATCCACCACGGCAATGGGACCCAGGGCACCTTCTGGGAGGAACCCAGGGTCGGCTTCTTTTCCATCCATCGCTGGCCGTTTTTTCCGGGCACGGGCCGAGAGGACGAAACCGGCGGCGGCCGAGGGCTGGGGAGCACCCTGAATCTGCCGGTCGCATTCGGGATCCCCCGAAAGGACTACCTCGACCTGTTCGGCAACCGGCTGTCCGAGTTTGCCGCCGGGATCAAGCCCCAGTTGATTTTCGTCAGCGCCGGCTTCGACACCCATCGAGAAGACCCGGTGGGCGACCTCGGGTTGGAGACCGAGGATTTCGGGGCACTGACCCGTGCGGTGCTCGACGTTGCCCAAACCTACGCCGGGGGCAGGGTGATCAGCGTGCTGGAAGGGGGCTACCATCCCCAGAGAATGGCCGACTGCGTGGAAATCCACTTGGCTGAGATGATCCTCCGCTCCGGGCAGTAGCACGTTTTGCCGTTCCGGATGGCTCGTTGGAGTGCTGCTTTCGGACCGCGCCCCGAGACGCCGAAGCCCGGACTCCGACCCACCAGACGAAGTCGGGCATGGTACTGCCGGGCATGGCAGAATGGCCCTCGCGGGGCACGCACGAGGGTGCTCCGCTCGAAACTCAGGGACGCACCGCATGGACCAGATCTTCGAGATGAGCTTGTCGGGCCCCGACGACGAGCACTGGAAAGCCTTGCACGACCTCTGCGGCGACTCCTTCGAGAGCATTTCGGAGATTGCGGTCCTAAAGTCCCCTGTGGGGGGGGCGCCCGACGGCTCGCCGTCCGGATTTCTCGCGCGCCGGCGGCCTGGACCGATCGGACCCGACGTGTATTCGGACTGGCGACTGGTTTTCGACCAGCAGGTGACGCGGTGGGTCAGCGCGATTGCCTTTCGGCGGGAAAGCCCGACACGGCTGGCGAGGCTCTCGCCGGCACTGGGCGACCTTTCGCGGCGCATGGACGACCTTCAACCGGATTGGGCCGACGTCCCGTTCATGCGGACCGTCCGCATGTTGCTGTTGCTCGAAGCGCTGTTGGTGCCGGAGATCACCTTCCACGCGGCCCACGGCGCCATGGAAGTCGTCGCGCGGGGAACGGACTGGCGACGGTGGCGGCGCGATCTGCACGCGGAAGCCAATGCGCTTCGGGACGGCTGCGACGATCTCGGCGAGATGATCCGCAACCTCACCGGCGCCAACGTGCGTATCGGCGAAACGGACTGGTACGTCTCCGTTCCCCTGCTCTTGCTGGTCGCCGTGGTCTATTCGCAGTATGAGTACTACGCGTCGCCCCTTTGGCAGGCGCACAGCGCGTTGCGGGCCCGGGACGAGCTCCGCCGCAAATGGGGGGCCGCCCTGGAGCGGACTGCCGGCCTGGAGCACGGTTGCCACCTGGTCTCGCTGCTGGTTCGATATCAGTCGGCGGTGGGAAAGCACGTGCGACAGAGCGGCGACGCCGGGTTCCTCGCCGCAGCGAGTGCGTTTGCGGAGACGACGGGCGGGGCCTTTCCGCCTTCGGTCGTCCTCGACGCCCTGAGGCTTCTGAGCATCCTCGAGGAAGCGCGGCTTCGGCGTCTCCCCGGCACGGGCCCGGACACGCGGATCGGTCCTTGTCCCCTGAACGCGGGCACGATCCAGCCCTGGGAGTCGGCCGAGCCGGCGGCCCGGGATTGGTACCTGCTCGAGCGACGGGATCTCACCGAGCGCGAATGGCAGGCGCTGGGGGCGTCGGCCGAGTCGGTGGAGCCCTTCCCAGGCCAGCCGTTCACCGGCCGCGTGTTCCGCAGCCAGAGGACGCTCCGGGAGACCCTCCAGCGACGTCTGGCTCCGAGCGATCCGTCGCCCGAGGCCGGCCGTGAGCTGGTCGACCGTCTGGTGCGCAAGGCCCGCCAGACGGCAGCCGACAGCATCGCACGGATCGCGGCGGCATGCCGCACAAAAGCGGATACCCCACCGGACCAGGCAACCCGCACCTGGACCTACGCGAGCCGGCTGGACGTCTCCGACGACGACGTGCGAACGTTTCAGCGATTCGTCGAGCGGCACTGCGCCGCCCTGCTGGGTGCCGAGGATGCAGGCTCCGCTTCCGACGTGGCCGTCTTCTCGTTCGGACTGAGTCAGGCGCGGGACCTGAAGGGGCCTTTGGAACGATGCGTCGCCGAGGTCGCCCGGGCGGTCCGGGACGCCGCTCCGGGCCGAGCGGACGACGCGGGGGCGGAGGCTTTTGGCAGGTACTTCCGCCTCGCTCGCACCGCGATCCCGTGCAGTTGCGGTTCGCCGGAACAAGCCGTCGGAGTGGAGCACGTGGTCGAGGTTCGGTTGAGGGATGAGCCTGCGGCGTGGGGGCTTCTGCTTCCGGGCGATGACGAGCCCTGCCCTGCGACCGCCGACGTGGGCCGCTCCGACATGGGGTCGGCTGCCGACTTGCTGAGCCGACTGTTCGACAGGGCCACCGCCCGTCTCGGCTCGACGCAACGGGCGCTCCGCGGCGAGCGGTACGTCCCCTTTCCGCTCTTCGAGCGGATGCTGGACGTGGTGGCGCGGCTCCGCCCGGCCGAATCGCTCTCCATCGCCGTAGCATTCGACGGCCGGCGCCGGCTCGTCCGACTGCCGGCCGGCCTCGACGAAGCTCGCCACCGGCACCTGGTCCGCTACATCGCCGACTACGTGCACGGCGTGGTGTTGAACCGGGCAATGACCGAGGGTTTTCGCTGCTGCGACGTTTCCTTCGACGGGTTGGAGGATCCGGGGGAAAGCGAGGCTCGCGCGAGCGGGCGGATGACGGCGCCCAAGTGGAAGAAGACGATCCGAGAGGCCTACGACCGGAACTGCTACGAGGTCCTCGTCGACAAGTACTTGAGGGACTACAACACGGAGCGAAGGTCGGTCGCGATTCTCGACGCCTCCCGGCCCATCACCTTGCAAAAGCCCTCCCCCGAAGAGGTGGCCGCGGACCTGGAACGGTGGATCAGGGCGAGGGCAAACCGAAGCGCCCACGCGACCGCGTCCAAGCCAAGTCACCCTCCCGAAGAAGACGCCGCCCAGACCCAGCTCCTCTTGGGGCTCGACGTGGGCGCCACGCTCACGAAGATCCAGTTCTATTCGGTGCAGGCCGGGCGCTTGGGGCCCGTCGGCGGTGCCTATCAGATCGGCACGCCGCGTCTTTCCCAAGGAGCCAACCCCGGGCCGGACGACCCGGCAGCCCGCTTTGCCGCCGAGCTCGTCCGCAGCGTGGACGAGATCAGCCGGTCCGACGACGTGCTCAAGCGGCGGCTGTCGCGCCACGGGGCGGCCGTGCTTTGCGTCGGGGTGACGTGGCCGGGGCCCGTACGCGACAACCACGTCGCCGGCACCAGCAGGATCCTGGCCAGCTTCCCGCCGCTGGCGCGCAACATCGTCGACAACCCGATCGAAGCGATCCTCGACTTGGACGTCGCCGGGGCAATCCGGCGCGAGTTCCACCGGTCCCACTACCTTTCCAAGGGCAGGGAGCCGTTGGTCGCCATGCTCAACGACGGCGACGCGGCCGGCTACGGCACCCTGGTGATCGACGGCAAGCTGCCCGGACGCCGGCTGGCCGTCGTCAAGATCGGCACCGGCACGGCCACGACCGTCCTCGACGACGGGCAACTCCTTCCGGGACCGTGCGAAGGGGGCAAGGTGATGCTCGATCTGGGCGCCACGCCGGCCAGGGATCGTCCGGGCGGAAGTGAATACCCGAACGGCGTGGCCAACGCCTACCTGTCGAAGCGGCTCCTGCCTGCGGTGGCCGGGAAGCGGGTCGACGAGGAGAAGCTCGACTTCTGCATCGACCGGTTGGGGAGCCGCGAGATCGGCCTGTTCCTGCTCTCCGACCCCCGCCCGCTTCGCGACCAGTGCGGCTTGCGCGACCTCGCCGACGAGAGCTCGATCAGCGTGGAGGTCCTTCGCCGGGTCCTCCAGAGGAAGGAGAACGCGGAAATCGAGCTCCAGCACCGGGTGGAACGGTTTCTCAACCTCATTGGCGCCGCGGCGATTGCCCGGCTCGAGCAGTTGGTCGAGGAGCGGGGGCTCATCCGGCTGGCCGAACGGCTCCGCCTGCCGACCGAGCAGGTCCGCCGCTATTTCGACACGATCGCCGACGAGTCGTCCCACGCGACCGGTGACGCGTCGGCCGATCCGCAGACGATCGAGGTGCAGAAGCGCATGGCCTCGTTTCGCCGGAAGGTCGCCGAGCCGAGCGTCCGGGCGCTGGGCGAGTATCTGGGTGATTTCCTGGTGCTGATGGCCACGCAGTACGGAGTGGATGCCTTCGTCGTCGCCGGCGGCGTGCTTCGCGACGGGACCGGCGAGCTGGTGCGCGAAGCGGCGCTCGGCCGCGCCGCCCTCTACGGGTTCCGATTGCGCGTGAGCGGCTCGCTGATGGAGGTCGTCGAGCGGCCTCCGTGGATGGCCGGCGCGCGGCCAACCGATTGCCGCGAGGCGGCGGGGCATTGCGGCCCGAGGCATCCGAACGAGCGCGACCCCGGCTACGGCACGGCGGGGGCCGCCGCATTCGCGGCCGGCGAGTTCCTCCTCCGCCGGAAACAGAGGGGGCTGGAGGAGCTCCGCAGCAAGCTGCTTCGTCTCCCGACCAACCAATGCGCGACGCTCGCCGACGGGAGGATTCGCTTCGACGACGGGGCGGCCGACGACGTCGTGCTGGCCCACCACGCCCTGAACGCGAAGGAGGCCAAGCAGTTCCTTGCCCGGGAGCGGATCGTCGTCGAGACGGAAAGCCCGCCCGGCACTACGCGCTACGTCCGCATCCTCGCCGAAAGGAGCCAAGCGTTTGAGACTCAGCATTGAACTGGCCGGCGCTTCCAAGAACGCCCGCGCGGCGGAGCTTCGCCTCGACGCCGACGAGCTGGCCGCCGTGCACCTGCATTTGGCGTTTCCCGAGAAGCGGAACCGCACGGGGCTCTACATGCGGCGCCATGCCCATCGGCCGGACGAGCCCGTCGGTCCGAATGAGCCGCTACGGTCGCCCGAGGAGCCGCCCAAGCTGACGATTCCGGAGCACGTGGAGCAGTTGGACCGCCAGAAGCGGATCGAGCTGGGAGCGCCCTTTCGCCCTGGCATCGGGCTCCCGGCCAAGGATCCCTGGGAGCCGGCGATGCTCGTCGTGCCGATCAGCGACCTGGTGGCCAACCTGCTTCGGCCCTGTTTTCATCGCGACGGCTGGCCCGGCCCGCGACTCTTCTTCCTCGACGAAGAGCCGATCCATGCCCGGACCTACTTCTGCCTCTGCTGCTTCGCGGATAGCGACAAGCACCGCCCGTCGCGGCTCGCGTTTCGCCACGTGCGATTCGACTGCGAGCTGGACCGGGCGTTGGACGCCGCGGGCGCCGACTTGCTCGACGAGGGCCTCGTCTGGGCGGCCGCCGTGGTACCGCTGGTCGTCGACGGCCGGGCGCTGCCGATTGTCGAGATCGCCCGGGCCGACTACGATCTCCGGCAAATTGTGGGGCGTCACAACGAGACTCCGATCCGCCACGCCTACGAAGGCTGGTTCGACGAGTGGGACGACCGGGTCGAGAAGCTGGTCGCCGCGCACCAGCGAATCGGTCGCCCGTTCGAGACCTTCTATCACAGCGTTCTGGGGATCGACGCCGACGGCAACGTCCTCATCCGGCAAAAGGAAGCGGCCCTGCCCGACTTGGCGAGCTCGCTCCAGTCCGAGGGGATCGTCGCGGCCGGCCTGCTCGACTCGGGCGGAAGCGCGGCCATTTACGACGTCTGGTCGGCCAGCTACCTCAATCACGGGTGGTACTACCGCGAGGCGCGCGGGGCGATCCTGGTGTTCGAGCTTACGTGGACGCGTCGTCTGCCCGACCACACGCCCGACTCCTGGGTGTGCCGTCGAGCCCGCGTAGCAAAGTCGGCCGCCAGCCGGCTCGACGCGCGGCGGAAGTGAGGTTGGGAGTGGGGAGTGGGGAGTTGAGAGTGGGGAGTGGGGAGTCGACAGTGCCGGAGGGACGGAAGTCAGTGGCCAGGGCGTAAGCACCTGAAACGTTGCCCACCTGTCCGCCTCGTGGCCAGAACGGGGCTGTGCGAAGCGGGGGCCCGCGGGTTTCGGAGGCTGTCGGTTCCCGCAGTCCTACGCGTCCGTGGGAACGGGGGACCCGGGGGACCATTCGGCCGTCGTGCCACCCGTCTCGGCCGACGGGCCTTCCTGGGGCGGCCCCTGGCAATTCACCTGGTTGCGGCCCAGACGCTTCGATTTGTAGAGGGCTTCGTCGGCGCGGGCGAAGACGGTTTCCAGGGTGTCGCGTTCCCGGGGCGCGGCCACGCCGATACTGACCGAGATGGAGACGTCTTCGTCCCGCAGGGCGATCCGCGAGGTCTCATCCGCCGTGCGAGCGCGGATCGTCTCGGCCAGTTCCGCGCCCACCTCCAACTGGGTGTGCGGCAGGAGGATGGCAAACTCGTCGCCGCCAAACCTGGCCACGAAATCTCCCTCCCGGACCCACTCGCGAAGCCATCCTCCCAGCTTCTCGAGCACGTGGTCGCCGGCCTGGTGACCGTGGCAATCGTTGATCCGCTTGAATTGATCCATGTCGATCAGGATCAGCACGTAGAGTTGACCTCGTCGCTCCCAGTCGCCGTGCAACACGAGGAACTTCTCGTCGAAGGCCTTCCGGTTGGAGACCCGGGTGAGCGGATCCGTTCGTGCTTCGCATCGGGCGTGGTCGATCTGCTGGGCCTGCTCTTCCATGCGATAGCGGGAGTAGGTGAGATCCTTTTGGAGCCGCTGGTTCGAGGCCGTGAGGCCCGCGATCTGCCCGAGCAGGGCTTGCTTGACGCTCTCCATCTCGCCGGCCACCCGGATGCTGCCCACGTGGTTGGCGGTCTCCTGGATCTCGGAGTTGTGACTCTCCACGTCGCTGGAGATCCTCTCGGCGGCCTCCAGCAACTCGACCAGGACTTTGAGCGTGGTCTGCCGCTCCAACTCCACGAGCTTGGCGTCGTGCACGTTGCCTGGGCGGCCGCGGCCTACGAAGAAACCCACCGCGACGCCCACGCAGACGCTGCTGAAGACCCAAGGTGCAATGTAGGCAAGCGTTTCCATGTCCCGTTGTGCCGATCTCGGTGCGTGGGCCGGATGCCGCGGCGCAACTGCAACCCGTTACGTGGAAATGGGTTACATTGGTCCGTCAGCCTGCGGGCGCCCTCCCACCCGGACTCTCGGCCAGTTGCGTTTCGTGCGTCGGCCCAAGGCCGACTGCCGCCAACGGAGGGGCCACGTCGCACGTCGAGGAACGACTTCCATTCCGGTACGCCCTTGGCCCGCCCCCACAGCAAAACTCTACTTCACAAACGGTTTCGATTGCCGGGGCATTTCAGAGCGAGCCGGGCGGTGGTAGCGGTTATCTGGGGCGGTGGGCGGCAGGACCCCCGTAGTATCTGCATTGCCAGTTGAAACGGTTAGGTTGACTTGACAAAATGTAGAAGTGAGGGTGTTCTTTGATCTGAGCTCCGCACCAGATCCACGCGGTACTGGCTGAAGGAGGCGGTTGAAGAAGACCAACCGGATTGGGACCGACTGGCCCCAGCAGGCGTCGCCTCGCCAGAGAGGGGCACCCGGCCGCCTCGACGCACTGTCCAGCTTATCTTGGCTCCTAGGGCGGAGAGCTCGACTTGAAGACGTGCGGTCCTTTTGCAGCGGGACGGCGCCGGGTGAGCGGTCCCGTCATTTGACCTGAAGCAACCCTTGTGACCGGAGGAAACCATCGAATGACGCGATTCATCCTCGCGATCGCCTGCTGCCTGACGACGTTTGCGCTGGTGGCCGACGGCTGGGCAGCCGACGAGTCCGGCGCGAAGCCCGACCAGGCTGCCGAGAAGTCGGAGAAGGAGACCAAGAAGTCCGACCAGCCTGCCGAGAAGGCCAAAGAGGCTGCCGAGAAGCCCAAGGAGGCCGCGGAGAAGCCCGAGAAGCCTGCGGAGAAGCCCAAAGAGGCTGCCGAGCCGTCCAAGCCGGCGGAGAAGCCGAAACCGCCCGCCGCAAAGCCTCAGCCGAAGGCCGGTCCCGAGGGGCCTGCTCCCGAGAAACCGGCAACGATCACGGTCAAGCCGGAGTTGTTCAAGATCGAGGTCAGCTTGAAGGGGAACTTCGAGCCGCAGTCGATGCGTGAGATCGTCCTCCGGCCCGAAGCGTGGTCGGCGTTCAAGGTCGTCAAGGCGGTCGAGCACGGAGCGGAGGTCAAGCGGGACGACTCGCTGGTCGAGTTCGAGATGGACGACGTCGACGACGCGATCGCCGAGCAGCAGAGGAAGTGCGAGCTGGCGGAGCTGGCCGTCAAGCAGGCCGAAAAGAGCCTCCAGATCTTGGAGGAGACGACCCCCCTGGACCTGGCGTCCGCCGATCGTACCAAGCGTCACTCCGACGAGGATCTCGCCTATTTCCTCAAGGTCGAGCGCCCGATGAGCGAGAAGAGCGCGAACTACAACGTGGAGACGTCGGAGAACTACCTGGAGTATCAGCTCGAGGAGCTGCGCCAGCTCGAAAAGATGTACAAGGCCGACGACCTCACCGAGGAGACCGAGGAGATCATCCTCAAGCGGCAGCGGGACGCGGTCAAGCGGGCCGAGTTCTACTTGGAGCTGGACAAGATCCGCCGCGACGACACGCTGAAGACCCGCCTGCCCCGTCTCGAAGAAAGCATGAAGCAGTCCAACCGCAGAATGGAGCTCTCCCTGGACGAGGCCAAGGCCACCTTGCCGCTGGTGCTGGGCCGCGCCCAACTGGACTTGGACAAGCTCAAGGTCCAGCTTGCCAAGGAGAAGGAGAAGCTGGAGGATATCGAGGGCGATCGGGCCGCGATGGAGGTCAAGGCGCCGATGGACGGCGTGGTCTACTACGGCCGGTTCAACCGCGGCGAATGGAGCGGCGCCAGCTCGGGCGCGGACAAGCTCCAGAAGGGCGGCAGCGTCACGGCCAACGACGTGTTCATGACCATCGTCAAGCCTCGGCCCCTGGTGATCCGCGTCAAGGTGCCGGAAAAGGACGTCCACCAGTTCCGGCTTGGCCTGAAGGGCACGGTCCAGCCGACCGGCTGCCCCGACATGCGCTTGGCCGCCACCGTGACCGACGTCGACGCGATCCCCTTCACGGCGGGCAGCTTCGAGGCCCTGCTCCGGGTGAGCATCGGCGAGGAGGCCCGGGAGCTCGTGCCCGGGATGTCCGGCACGGTGAAGTTCATCCCCTACCTGAAGAAGCGGACGCTGACCGTTCCGGTCTCCGCGGTTCATACCGACGAGCTGGACGACCAGAAGCACTACGTCTGCCTGCTCACCGAAGACGGGAAGCAGCAGAAGCAGGCCGTCACCGTCGGCAAAAAGACCGAGGAGAAGGTCGAAATCCTCGACGGGCTGGTCGCGGGGGACGAGGTGCTCAAGGAGTTTCCGAAAGACAAACGCTGAGTCGAGTCGGACGACATTAGATCACGTAGACCTCGCAGCGTGGCTGCTTGCACCCACGCGTCGTCGGCAGCCTCGGCAATGGCCGGCCCAAGCCGCGTGCAAGCACGCACTGTACGCCTGATTTACCACTGGTTCCCAAGCTCCAGCTTGGGAACAAGGAAAGAATGGTTCACTGAAGCCGTTTTTCGGCCTTTCGCAAGTCGGCGTAACCGAGTCATCGGGGAACGAGAAGAGGAGGCACGGTCATGAAGTACGGTATCGCACTCGCAGTGCTGGCCGCAGCCTGCCTGGCAGTGTCGCCGGGCCGGGGACAGTCGAGCGACGAGCCGTCGCAGGACCTGCGCCAGTTGATCCAGTCGCTTCAGCAGGCGCTGGGCGACGCCCAGCAAGCCCGAAAGGCCGACGATCGCGTCACGGAGCTCGGCGGCAGGCCGCGGCCCGCACCGGGAATGGAACCCGCGATGGTCGTCCGCATCTACGACCTGAGCGACCTGTTCGCCATGGCGCCGTCGTATCCGGCCACCATCTCGGGCGACCTGGGCCAGCCGGAACGCCCCATGTTTTCCTCCTTTACCGGGGGCACGTTGACCGGTGGCGGCATGGGCGGATTCGGCGGCGGCATGGGGGGCATGGGCGGCGGGGGCGGGCTATTCAACGTCGGCGAGCGGGCCGCGGAGCTGCCCGATAAGTCCCGCCACGTGCTGCATCAGCTCAATGCGGGCACGGCGCCCAGCGTGCGAACCTCGATCGACGAGCTGATCGAGGCCATCACCAGCACGATCGAGCCGGAAAGCTGGGACGACGTCGGCGGCTCCGGATCGATCGCGCCGCTGGGAAACGCCCTGCTGATCTCCAACGAGGAGCACGTCCACGAGCAGATCGGCACGCTCCTGGATTCCTTCCGCGAACGCTGGGGCACCTTGCGGACGATCTCCACCCGCGCCTACTGGGTCTGGTTGACCGACGCCGATCTTGATGCTCTTTTGGCCGCCGACGGCCAACGCAGACCGAATCCGGAGGAGGACGTCCGAGCGTTCGGTCTGGTCAATGAAGCGGCCTGGCAGCAACACATGCAGCAACTGGGCGATCGGGACGCGGAGCGCCCGCGGGGCTATCGCGCCGTCCTGACCTGTTACAACGGGCAGACGGTCCACACGCTGTCCGGCGTGCAGAGCCTGCTCGTCACGGGGATCGGGCCGGAGTTGGTCGAGGGGGAGCAGTTGGTGGCCGTCAAGGGCGACGAGGGAGTGCCGCAAGCCCGGGTGGCTTATCGCCCCGAGCTGTCGGTCGTGCAGGAAGGGGCCGCGCTGCAAATCACCCCAATTGCCACCGTCAGCGGCCGGTTCGTGGTCGTCGACGTGCACAGCCGGATCGTCGATCTCGGCGAGTGCGGCGCCGAGCGTGGTGAGTCGGTCAAGGCAAATGCGAAAGCGGCGGACGTGTCCCCGCGGGAGCTGGTGGAGGTCATCGATCGGCCGAAGCTGGCGATCCATCGGCTCTCCACGACGCTGCGCGTTCCCGTGGACCGGCTGATGCTGATCGGCGGCATGACGCAAGCCCACGGCGTCGGCGAGGGGGACGCCGAGCTGTACCTGTTTCTCAGAGTGTCGGTGCAGGAGTTGCGGGACGACGTCACCCGGCGCACTCCCGCGGTTGAGCCGAAGCCCGAAGTGGAGGCCAAGCCCAAGCCCGTCGTCAAGCCCAAACCCGGGCCGGCGTCGGAGGCAAGCCCCGACGTGAAGGAAAAGCGCAAGGCGAAGCCGAGGTAAGGCCAACGTGCCGAGTGACGTAAGAGAAAGGCCGATGAGGAAGTGGCGGCTCGTCCTCTGGGCGGCGGTTGCGATCGTGTTGATCGCGGCGGCCCTGGGCTACCGGCACTATTGGCTCGCCAGGCCCCTTGGCCAAGGGCCGGCTGGCCCGCCCGTGCCTCGGGAGCCGTTTTCGCAAACTTGGACGACGAGGGAGGTCCTCTTGCTCGGGATCGGCGACAGCGTCACGGCCGGGTTCGGCGCCTCGCCGGGGCATTCGTATTTCGAGCGATTGGTAAAGAACCCGGAAGACGAATGCCCCCCGATGCAGGGCGTCAACCTCTCGGCCGTGCTGCCCAACCTTCGTGCGGAAAACCTGGCGATCTCGGGCAGCACGTCGATCGACCACCTGGAAGTCCTCCGCGAGCGGCTCGAAACGCAAGAGCCCCAGACGCTGGGCCTCGTGGTGATGACGACCGGCGGCAACGACCTCATCCACATGTACGGACGCATGCCGCCCCGCGAAGGGGCCATGTACGGAGCCACCTTCGAGCAGGCGCGGCCTTGGATCGACAACTTCGAGAAGCGGCTCCACCAGATGATCGACCTCCTGGAAGAGCGATTCCCCGGCGGCTGCCACGTGTTCCTTGCCGACGTCTACGATCCGACGGACGGGATCGGCGACGCACGGAACGCCGGCCTCCCCCGCTGGGACGACGGCGTAGTGATCCATCGGGCGTACAACGACGTGATCCATCGCTGTGCCCAGGAGCGGGCGTCGGTCCATCTGGTGCCCCTCTATCAGGAGTTCCTCGGGCACGGCATCCACTGCCGGCAGTTCTGGCGGGAGACCTATCGACCTCGAGACCCGCACTACTGGTACGCCGACAATCTCGAAGACCCGAACGATCGAGGATACGACGCCATCCGACGGCTGTTTCTCATCGAGATCGCCAAGCTGGCCGACCAGCTCCGCGAAGAAACGCAAACCGACACGACAACCCAAGGCGGATCGGAAACATGACCACGCACCCCACGGTATTGCGACGGACCCTCTCGCTGGCCGTGCTGGCAATGCTCTCCGCCCCGTCCTGGGCCATGGCGGCCAAGCCGACGGACGGCGGGGCCAAGCCGGCTGCGTGGCCGCTGGCAACCGTCGGCCCGCGTCCCAACCCGGTCCCCACGCCCAAGCCTGAGGCCATCGACGAGTCGATCCGGCGCGGCGTGGAGTTCCTCCTTGCCCGGCAGAACAACGACGGCTCCTGGGGCTCCGCCCGCAACACCAAGGGGCTGAACATCTACGCGCCGGTTCCCGGGGCCCATCAGGCGTTTCGCGCCGCTGTGACGTCGCTGGCGATCTCCTCGCTCGTCGAGACGCGATCGGACGATCCCAAGGTGGTCGAGGCCATCGACCGCGGCGAGGCGTGGCTGATCGAGCACCTGGGCGAAGTCCGCCGCGCGAACGCCGAGGCAATCTACAACAACTGGGCACACGCCTACTCGATCCAGGCCCTGGTCCGGATGTTCAACCGTCACCCGGACGATGAGAAGCTCCGCAAGAAGATCCGAGAGCTCCTGGAACAGCAACTCGACCTGCTCCAGCGGTACGAGTGCGTCGACGGCGGCTGGTGCTACTACGATTTCGAGGCCCATACGCAGAAGCCGAGCGGCTCGACGATCAGCTTCGTGACGGCCACGGTGCTGGTGGCCCTGGACGAGGCGAAGCAGGTGGGCGTCCAGATCCCCGAGAAGCTCATCCATCGGGCGATGGACTCGATCCGCCGGCAACGCAATCCCGACTTCAGCTACTGCTACGGCGAGTACCTCAAGTATTCGCCGAGGATGGGGATCAACCGGCCGGGCGGCAGCCTGGGCCGCTCCCAATCGTGCAGCCTGGCCATGCGCCTGTGGGGCGACAAGGAAGTGACCGACGAAGTCCTCACGACCTGGCTCGACCGCCTCTTCGCCCGAAACCTCTGGCTCGACATCGGCCGCAAACGCCCCATCCCCCACGAATCGTGGTTCCAGGTGGCCGGCTATTTCTTCTACTACGGCCACTACTACGCGGCGCTGTGCATCGAGCAACTGGAGCCCTCCGAGCGGCCCCGCCACCAGGACCAGTTGGCCCAGGTGCTCCTCGAGTTCCAGGAGAAGGACGGCTCCTGGTGGGACTACCCGTTCTACGACTACCACCAGCAGTACGGCACCGCGTTTGCGATCATGTCCCTGGTGCGGTGCCGGCACGCGCCGGCGGAGTAAGCCCGGCCGGCCGGTTCCGGGAGCAACACTCATCCTGCGGACGGCTTGGCCCGCGGCTTGCCGATTGGGGGCGGTAACCGGGGCGAGGGGACGGGGGAGTCGCGCCGGAAGTGCGTCGGCTCAGCCGCCCGCCGAGATGCGGCCCGTAAAGCGGCACCCGACCAGATAGCCCTCCTCGCCCTCCTCGGTCAGGGGCAGGACGCGCATGACTTGGCCGGTGAGCCGGCTCGCGCTCTCGCCCGAGCCGAGCTCTACCACGAGGGACTCGAACTCGGGCGGCCGATCGAGCACGAAAGCGAAGCCTCCGGCCGAGATGTCTCTGCATACTACGTCGCAGAAGTCGTCCGGCGTCGGGAGTTGACCGTCGAATATGGGCGCGATCCTTTGCCGGTAGTTGTAGACGCGGCGAGGACTGGTCCGACGCTCAGGGCCACTCTTGCCGACGAGCGGTTGGAAAGGACGGAGCGCGTCGATTTCCTCGGCCAAGAACTGGTCAATCTGCTCCCCGGCGGGGGCTCGAACGAACGCGTCCTCCGCTTCATCACCCGAATGCGGACTCGAGCGGAGCGCGTGCAACGCTTGGGTGGCTTCTTCGGCAGTCTCCTTGACGCGCTCCAGTTCCGCCTCGACCTCCGCCTCCCTCGTCCGGTCGATCCCGCTGAGCACGAGGAAATGTGTGTCTGCGTTGGGATCGGATACCGTTTGCAGCGACCAGGCAACTCGTCGGCGCACCCCGTCGTGCGTGAGCAGGAAGCTGTCGAATGAACGGGGCTTGTGCTCGCCGAGGCAGCGTGCCAGAAGTCCGCGGACCAGATCGAGCTCTTCCGGGACGATGAACACGCTACAGAACGGCTTGCCGCGGACCGCGGCGTCGGAGAACCCCGTCACGCGGCGACAGGTCTGGTTCATCTGGAGAACGTTGCCTTCCGCGTCGAGCCGCAGCACCAGGGCTTCGGTCGAGTCCAAGACCGCGGCGACGTAAGTCCGCTGCTCCTCCAGCCGCTGTTCGGCCCTTGCGTGGGCGATGGAGGACGTGAGCAAGTGGGAGATGGTCTCGGCGAACTGGACGTCGTCGGGCGCAAACTCCCGCTTCGCCTTGCCGTAGACCCCCAAGACGCCGAAGGGCCGGCTCCCGAAGTGCAAAGGAATGCAGAGCGCCGCGACGACTCCCAGTTTTCGGAGAAACAGATCCGTGAACCTTCTCTCCGCCGCCAGATCGGACGCAACCACAGGGCTCGCCGTGTTGATGGCGTAGGCAACCATCGATCCCTCGGGTTCGAGGGAGTAGAGATGATTCACCCCGTCGACCACTCTCCCTTGCGGGTCGGTGGCGACGATCCTCATCGCCAGGCGGTTTCCCTCGCCGAGAAGCTCGCCCACGCCGCTGAGATCCGCTCCGAGAACCTCGGCCACCAGTGCCCCGGCGTCCTGCATCAGGACGGCAAGTGGCGGGGAGACCGCCGCGCGACGCCCGAAGGCCAACAGGGCGGCCTGCCGCCGCGCATAGGGGTCCCGTTGCCCGGCCCCTGGTTCCACGTCGCCAAGGGGCGCCTGGACCTCCGGGAAGCCGTCAACGGTTGGGCTATTCTCGGGTGTCATACCGGCATAACCGAATCCGCGCTGGGAGAAGACTCTAGTAAAGCATACGATGCTTCTCGTTTGGGTTGGGACGACTCGTCGCCACTCGCACGAGAAGCTCCGAGCAAGCGGGAATCGACGGGAGCGTCGGGAATGGTCCGATCGTACGGCATGCAGCGATTGTCGGGAGCCCCTCCGGACCGGTGGTGGCCAAAGCGGCCGCTGGACGCCCCCGGGAGCGAGCAAAGTTGGACAATATCCCGCCCCGTCCAGAAACGGCCTTGAGGCTCGGCGCTAACATGGTATGATCGAACACGTTAAGCAGAAAACCGGGCGTGCGAAACCGGCCCAAAAGGCCCGTCCAAGTGTCCAACAATGGCCCCGGCCACGAATTGCAAGTCGTTGCCTTGAAACGAGTTACGTCGACATCAATTGTTGGTCAGGAATTTCGAGTCCGGCCCAAAAATGCAAGTCCTTGTCACCACACACGTTGCGCCCTGCGCGCGTCCAAAAAAAGCGTTTCGCCCAGTACCTACCTTGCGCGCAGGTGGCCTGTGACCCGGTAGCACCTGCGCTGGAACCCCAGCGCATTCACCATGGGGCCCCAGCGCACTCACCCTCGGGCCCGCGCGCACGTGCGCTCACGGTATCTGAAGGGGGTAGCACCCCTCATCGGTGGCGACACCGAGGCCGCGGCCGAAGTGACCGTGTCCAAGAAAGCCCGCGCCCGAGACCGTCGGCCAAGCGACACGCCGTCACCCCGCGAACGTCGCGCGAGACGCGTTCGAGCCCTGTCGGCCAGCCCAACTGAACGCGCGGTGCGCCACCCCTTTGTACCCGTAAGGATGCTTCAGGGGCTTCTCAAATACCGGCACCGCTGCTACACTGCCCGATACGCCCGACGGCGACTCAGCACTGGCGAGACGCCCGTGCCACCGGAATTGCATTTTCCAGAGAACGGTGGTGGATATGCATGCGAACTCGCCGGGAGAGCCGAAGCGGTGGCGGTTTTCGCGTCGGGACGTTGTCGTCCTCGCGGCGGTTGTCTGCTTCCTGCTCGTCCTCGCGATACCCGCGGTTCGTTTGGCGCGCGACTCGGCCCGACGGGCCCAATGCGCCAACAACCTGTTGCAGATCGGCTTGGGCCTCCAGAACTACCTTGATGTATACAAGTGTTTTCCGCCCGCCTTCATTGCGGACGAAAAGGGCCGGCCGATGCACGGTTGGCGAGTGATGACCCTGCCCTTCTGGACGTGTGACCCATTCTATGACATGTACGATTCCCATGAGCCCTGGAACAGTCCGGGCAATCTCAAGCTGGCTGCCGAGCATGGGCAGTGTCAGTATTACTACCACTGTCCTGCGGATCCGTCGCTTGAAGGAATGACGGACTATCTTGCGGTGGTGGGCGCCGCGACCGCCTGGCCGGGCTCCGTCCCCAGCCACGTCCAGGATTTCTCCAAGGGAACGTCCCACTCGATCCAGCTCGTCGAGCAGACGAGATCAGGCGTCCATTGGATCGAACCTCGCGATCTCCCGTTCGACGGGCTCAACTTCACCATCCATAGCCCTTCGCGCATGGGCTTTTCCCGCCCTCGACCCGGCCTCGGCCAGGCGATCTCCAGTGAGCACCCTAACGGGGCACACGCGCTGTTCGCCGACGCGTCCGTCGAGTTCCTCGCCGCCGGCACCTCGCCGGAAGTATTGAAGGACATGCTCGTGATCGGTGGCGGCAAACCCAAGATCCCGCTCGGACCGAGGAAGCGACTTCGTCTTGTCTATGACTCGGAATCCACGGACAACCAGCCCAGGAAGTACCCGTACAAGCTGGAACCGTACACGCTGGACGAAACGCGCCAACCGAGCCGGTGAGCGCCGCGGGGAGGAGACGTAGGATGCGTCTCGGTCACACCCTCCACTGCTCGGCTTTGGGCGAGGCGGAGCCTCGCGTTAGGGCGTTCCCAGGCGGAGCCTGGGAACGAGACCCCACTCTGTCGGCGGGCTGCTAACTCCCGCTTGCCACCACCCGCAACGCAACGTCGTCGGAGAACTTGGGCGAGGCGAGCTTGCGCGGCCCGCCGCGGTGTTCAAGGGGCTCGGCTTTGTCAACCCGGCCCGTCTTCGTGTTGACCCACTCGGCGGTGTATTTGCCGGGGGGGAGGTCGAGCGTGAGGGTCGCTTCGATGTTGTCGCGACGCAGCTTGCGGAGGTCTTCCGGTTTTGGCTTGCGCGGCAGCGGCACGTGGAGGTAGACGGCGTAGGCCTTGCCGGGGGCGACCAGCGCGCGGGCCGATAGGTCGGCGGAGACGCCCCGGATCACCGAATCGTCGGGCTGCATGCGCACGAAGTCCAGCCCTTCGAGGAAGCCCTTGAGGATGCGGAGCTGGTCGCGCAGCTCGGGGCTTCCGCCGCCGGGGGACTTGTAATCGCGGAAGGTCCCATCCGGGTGCTTGGGCGTGAACGAGTAGTCGAGGTTGTTGTACAACGCCCCGCCGGCGAGGAGGAAGTCCCATGCCTCGGTGCGGTAGAGCAGGTCGTCGCGCCCGCGAAAGCCGGTCTCGTTCTCGCCGATGACCTTGTCGAGGGCGTCGTTCATGGCGACCACGTCGGGCGGCACGCAGTAGTGGAAGTTGAAGATGGAGACGGCCGGGTGCGGCTTCTCGATCTTCGCCCGGCCGTTGGCGATGTTCATCGAGATCAGGTGCTTGGCCGGGAGGCTGCGCTCCGCCTCGACGATCGTATCGACGATCTTGTGCTGCCACGGCGTCGAGACGCCGTGGAAGTAGGGCTCGTTGCAGACCTCGTAGTAGAGGTTGTCGAAGTCGCCGAGCTCGGCGACGATCTTGCGGACAAACGCGACCTGCACCTCGACCAGATCGGGGTGTTCGAGGGTGCACGCTTCCTGGCGAGGGCACTTGCCGACGCCACTCGTGTTGTTGGCGGCGTTGAGCGGGCAGACGTTCCACAGGTCGTCGTTGTAGAAGGTGCAGAACAGGTTCATTTCCACCACGACGCCCCGCTCCTGCGCGTGGGTCATGAAGGCCCGGAGCCGCTCGAAATAGGCCGGGTTCCATCGGGCGAGGTCGAACCGGTTGCCGCCGACTCCGGAGCCGGGCCGGTCGCTGCGGGCCCAGGGGCCGACGTAGCGATCGGGCCGAGGCGCGAGCGGGTTGTCGGTGATCCCGAACGACGACTCGATCTCGTGATAGACGCCCGAAAAGGTCCGCGTGTGGTTGAGCCCCTTCGCGTGCAGCTCGTCGAGATAGCGGACGTAGTCGAAATCGAGGTTCAACAGCGCCCCGTAGTGCTCGCCCGAGGTGACGAGGATCGTCGGCTCGCCGCGCCAGAGGAAGTAGTGCGGATTGTCGGGGCACAAGGCGATGGGCTTGCGGCTCTCTGCGGCGGGCGAATCGCGCCCGGCCGACAGCGCGAGCGCAAGCGAGCCCAGCACGACCAGAAGCCGGCAACGCCGGCCGACCGGCGCCCGCAACAGCCGTCCCGCTGCCATGCCGTAGTTCGCGGAATCTGTCTGCATGATGCGTTCCTCCGCCGGTTCGAGTTACCTGCTTGGCGCCATTCTACGGGGGGCTGACGCGGGTCACAAGAACGCGACGTCGGATCGCGGCGGGGGGCAAGGGCGCGACGCTCAAGCGGCTTTTCTCCGCGCCACGGCCCGCTGGAAGACGGCCTCGGTGCGCGTCGTGGTCGCCGCGGGCGAGAAATCGCGTTGAAGGCGCCGCTGCCCGGCCCGGCCGAACTGCCGGCGCCTGGCCGGATCGCCGAGAAGCGCGATGGTCGCCTCGGCCAGGGCGTCGCTGTTGGCGGGGGGAACGAGGAGTCCGGTGCTGCCGTGCACGACGCACTCGCAGGTTCCGGCCGCGTCGGTGGCGACGATGGGCAGGCCCGAGGCCATCGCCTCCAGGAGCACGCGTCCGAGCGGCTCTTCGAGTGCCGGATGGACCAAGAGATCCACCGCCGCCATGACCTGGTCCACGTCGCGGCGCACCCCTCCCCAAACGACCCGGTCGGCCACGCCCAACTCGTGCGTCAGGGCTTGGACGTGGGCCAAGTACTTGCCGCTTCGCGTCGTCCCGCCGAGGATCACGAGCTTCGTGTTCGGCACCGCGCGAAGGATTTTGGGCAGCGCCCGGATCAAATAGACCTGCCCCTTTCTCCTGACGACCTGCCCCACGGCGGCAATCAGCGGGGACGACTCGTCGGCGCCGAACTCGGCCCGGATTCGCGCCCGGGTGTGCTCGGGCACTTCGCCCGTCCAGCAGGGATCGACGAAGTTGTAGACCGTCTCGATCCGGCGGGGGCGGACGAGGTTGTACCGCACGTGGAACCGCCGCGTGGCTTCGGAGACGGCGATCACGTAGTCGTTGAGCATCCAGTGCGGCTGGATCTTGCGGCAGTGCGCCGTGGCCACGCACGGAATGCCGGAGAACCAGCGCAACAGAACGCCGAAGAAATGGGCCCGGCTCATGTGCGTGTTGACCACGTCGATGCGGCGCTCTCGGGCCGCCGCCGCGATGCGGCGGAGCTCGCCGGGGGGCCAACGGTGCAAGTCGGACTCGATCACCTCGATCGCGTCCGAGGCCAGTTGCCCGCTCATCCACGAATCAGGAAGGCAGACCATCGAAAGGCGATGGTCCCGCTTGGCCAGCTCCCGGGTCAAGAGAAGCGTGGAGTAGGCCGCGCCGTTGAGGCTCCTGCCGGAGCAGATTTGCATGATGTTCACAAAGACGTCTCCGCTGGACCGACCGAGGTCCCTCGACATCCGTCGGACGGCTGCCCGCGACAGGTTGGCGGCCCACGCGCAAAAGGCGACGGCCCGCCCAATGAGGAGGGAGCCCGCCACAGGGACCTCGGCACGCCAACCTTTACCGCAGACCGGGCCTTGGGGGCAATGGCAGTTGGCGGCGAGGATGCCCCCAATGGGCCCCATTACGGGCCCCGTATGCGTCAGCCGGCGGGTCACCCGCCTGGCGGCGTGGCGCCGGGGCCGGCACGGAAGGAAACACGTAAAACGTTATGCAATAGCGGTTTGGGACGCTAAGGACCGACCGGAAAATAGCTTCCGGATTTCTCGACTCCTCCCCCCCGGCCTTGTGCCGGGGGAAAAGGGTTTGACGACTACGGCGGCTAGTCCCCAAACCTCCTTACCCCCGGCACAAGGCCGGGGGGATGCGGAAGTTATTCTTCGGCTGATCCTAACCGCCTTACCCACGTCCCCGCATGGGCGTCATTCGTCCTGGCTTGGGCACTCCACCACCACGACCGACACACAATCGAACGTCGGCATGTCGATCCGCAGTCCGGCGCCGGCCCGTGTTGCCTCCAGTGGCTTGCCGGTGGCCGCGTCGTACACCTTGACCGGCTCGTCCCGGCGGCGGACGTGAACCGTCACGCCCTGGCACGGCGGAGGCGGCGGCCGGTTGATCCGCTCTTCGACGCCCGGGATCGGCTCGCCCTGGCGCGTGCGGCGGCTGCCGGTGAACACCCAGGAGAAGTCGTTCACCAGCGCGACGGTGGTCCGTCGGCCCCCATCTTCGCCAGCTCCACGAGCCGCGTCTCGACGAAGTCGGCGTAGGGCGTGTTGAAACAGAGCTTGGGGCCGCGCCGGCTGGTCAGGTTGCCCCGGTGATCGCGGGCCGCCCACTCCGGGTGCGTTTCGGCCAGGTGGGCGTCTTCCATGTGCCGGTGGTAGACGAGGATTCGGCAGCCGGCCCGGTGGGCGTCGTCGATGATCTTCTGGGCGTAGTTGACCTCCCGGGCCTCCGGTTGCACGGCGCCGACCGCGCTGGGCCACCAGGCCGGCTCGCTGCCGCTCTTGATGTGCCGCGAGTATTCCCGGAAGCCCAGCGAGGCAAACGCCTCGCCCGCCCCGAGAAACAGCTCCGGCCGGCGCTCGCGCCACGGCCAGCCGAGCCGCGTGTGGGCGCAGACGCGGATTTCATCGTACCAGGCGGGAAGCTCGTAACGGTCGGCCTCGGCGAGCCAGTCCGGGGCGATCGGCTCAATGGGGTTCTCCAGGTGGGAGCGCATCCTTCGCAGGCGATCGGCGGCCAGCTTGCGGTCGTCGGGCGGGGCGTCGCGGCGGCTGATCCAGAGGCAGTCGGGCCGCAGGGGAGACGCGAAGAGCGTCAGGCGATGCTCGCCGGCTGCGAGCCCGACCTCGCCCAGCCGGGCCCAGTTCCAGGCGGCGGGGCCGGAGAGCGACCCCGTGCCCGGAAGCGGCGCCCGCGCCGAAGGCTCGCTCGCGTCGTCGTCTCCGTCCACGAGGAAGCCGATCCGCTGGTCGCGGTTCGAGGCGTACCGGAGCCAGAGCGTGTAGACCGCTTCGGACTCCACCCGGAATCGATACGTGCACCGCCCGCCCTCCAGGAAGAAGCGAGCTAGGGCTTTCATGCCATAGGCGTAGGGACTGTAGGCGGAGCCGGCGAAGCTGTCGTCGTCGGGACGCCGCGCGTCGAACCGCTCGGCCTCGATCAGGATGCCGGGCGCGGAAGACGCCGCCCCCGGTTGCCCCGCTTCTACCGGAGCGGGCTTCGCCGCAGGGCGCTTCGCGGCAGGGGGCGAAGCCGCACGCTCAGCACCGGCGGCACAAGCGGCGACCGAAATCGCAACGCACAGGGCGGTCCCCAATCGCAGGTTCATCACCGGCCTCTCTTTCTTCGCCACAAGGAGCCGTCACCAGGGAGTGCTTCTTTCGACCCGAAATCATACCACCGTGCCGGCCGGCTTGAAACGCTTGACACGCCGTCCGGCGGCGAGTATGGATAGGCGCGGACGTGTCCCGGCGGGCACGTGTGCGGCTGACTCCCGGGATCGACACAAACCAAGGAGCAAACGATGAGAGTCCGCAGTCTCTTGGCCGCCCTGCTGGTGGCCATCGGCATGGCAGCGGTCGGCGAGTCGACGGAAACGCGCAAGAACCTGGACGTCTACTTCCTCGACATGGTGGGCGGCGGCTCCACGTTGATCGTCACCCCGCTGGGAGAATCGGTGCTCATCGACACCGGCTCCCTGGAACCGGAACACCGCGATGCCGACCGGATCTACGCCGCGACCCAACACGCCGGGCTCCGCCAAATCGACTACCTCGTCACCACGCATTTCCACTCCGACCATTTCGGCGGCATCCTCGAGCTGACGAAGCGGATCCCCGTCAAGACGTTCATGGACAAGGGGCATCTGCCCCCGGAGCGCGAAAGGCAGTCGGCCATCTTCGCCAAGCTGCATCCCCTCTATCAGCAAGCGACCGGCGGCAAGGTCCGGGCGATCAGGGTCGGCGACGATATCCCGCTCAAGACGGACCCCGAGGGCAAGATCCCGCCGATCACGCTGCACTGCGTGGCGGCCGAGAAGGTCGTCGAGGGATTCGACGGCGACGTCGACGCACCCGCGCCGTGCCACGAGATCCGAAAGCCCGACACGTCCGACAACGGCCGAAGCATCGCCCTGGTGCTCCGCTACGGCGAGTTCGATTTCTTCGCCGGCGGCGACATCACCTGGAACGTGGAGCATCGCCTGGCCTGCCCCAAGAACATCGTCGGCCAGGTCGACGTGTACCAGGTGACGCATCACGGCTTGGACGCGAGCAACAACCCGCTCTTGCTCCGGGCGCTCAATCCGACGGTGTGCATCGCCATGAACGGCCCGACGAAAGGGATCCAGCCGAACACGTTCCGCGCCCTGGGTGCCCTGCCCGAGCTGAAGGCGATCTACCAGATCCACTACAACACGCAGTACGGCGACGAGGGCAATTCGCCCCTGGAATACATCGCCAACGGCAGGGACGCCGAGAAGGGCGAGTTCATCCGAGTCTCGGTCGGCCCGGACCAAAAGAGCTTCGCAGTGTCCGTCGGGGCCGAGGGCCCGACGCGGACGTACGCCGTCAAGTGACGTGCGTGCGGTTCGACCCCGTCTCGTCAGTTCGGCTTGCGCAATCAATCATGGCCAAGAAAAGCACGAAGCGGGGCGTGAGAGGACGAAAGAGGGCCACCACTCGATCGCCAGCTCTCCCGTCGACCGGCGATCAGCCCCTTCCCGACGTCAAGGTGCTCTTCCGAAAAAAGACCGCATCGGACTTCCAGACCCGCTACTCGGAATCGTTACGGCGATGGACGGAAGCGCAACTGGGCGTCCGCCTGCCGGAGAGTTACGTTGGCCTCGTCAAGAAACGCAACGGCGGCCGGCTGCTTTGTCTTTGCAGTCGACGATCCCGAACTCACCGCGGAACGCCTCGATCAAGAGCTCCGCCGGCTTGGATGCAAGGCGAAGTATCCGCCCGGCGCCACCAAGAGAGGTCGCAGAAGAACGCCGAAGATGTGGGAGTGGCCCGAGTACGTCGTAGAAAGGTGGAAGACAACCGAACCGGCAAGCATTCTTCTCTGCGAGAATAGCACGAGCGACGCATTCGATCCGTGGACTCTGGCCCGACCGGCGAAGCATCCCTTGCTCCACCTGGACGTCGCCCGGAGAGATCAGCAGCGCTGCGTTCGGCGCCTGGCCGGAGGGCTTGGCGAGGGGGTGGTGCTCATCCATCAACCGGCCGACCGTCCCGCCATCCGCGGCCTCCCGGAGCCGCCTCCCTTTGAACGCCGTAGGCAACCTCGCAAGTCGAAGACGCCGGCGGCCAAACTCGATCCTAAGGATCTGAACTCGGCCGTTAAGGCCGGCGACCGGGATCTGGTCAAGGGCCTGCTGGAAAGCGGGGCGAAGCCCGATCGGCGTTACTTCGGCGCCGGAAGCGCTACGGCGATCGACTGCGCAGTCGTCGACGGGCAGACGGAGATGCTGAAGCTGCTGTTGAAGTACACGAGCCGGCCGTTACCCAGCCAATTGCTCAGAACGGCCGTTTATCGAGGTCACCTCGGTGTGATCAACGTCCTCATGGACCGCGGCCTCCAGCCGGACGAAGAAAGCCTGACCGAGGCCGTGACCCAACGCCACGTTTCGATCGTGCGTTTTCTGCTCTCTCTCGGGATTCGGCCCTCTCCCAAGGCAATTCGGCGAGCCGCGGGAATCGTGGAACCGAGCCTCGTCGGCGTCCCCAGGGACGTGCACAGGCCCATCCTGAGAATGCTCAAGAAAGCCGGAGCCAAGCCGCCGGACGCTGCGATCCGAAGATTGTTCGACACGCTTTGATCCGATAGAGTGCGAGGCGCCTGCATCGCCCGGGAGCACGCGCTGCTTTGCGAGTTGTTGACGCTCGCGTCTCCACGGTGTTTCGCATGGTCCGCCCGGCATCCCCAGCGGGCGGAGGTTGCCTCCGCCTTTGTCGATGTACTTTCGGCGTGTGGGCAAGGGCTGAAAGGTCCCCCGTTTCAGGGAAACCATCAGGGCATGCAGGTTGTCGGCCAGGTTGGCCTCAAACATGTCGATGCTCACCTTGTCCACGCCCGCGGCTCCGCGGTTGCGTTTGATGCGGCGAAACGCCTGGGCCATAAGCGGCAGGGTAATCCGGCCGGTAAGCGAGTGGTGCTTGGTGTCCAGCTTTCGATCACCATCCATATCCACGTATCCCCACTTGGTCGGTGGGCCGGAGTCTCGGGGCCGGGCGGCCCGTGGAAAGTGTTTCTTAGCTCGCCTCGGATTGCCCGCAAGAGGCCGGGC
>Ga0307378_10002037_pt1 | contig 31736 bp, 30 predicted proteins | sample UN1MG_FD_202238 | JGI IMG/M metagenome (GOLD analysis project Ga0307378, IMG submission 202238) | Soil microbial communities from Risofladan, Vaasa, Finland - UN-1 | ecosystem: Environmental > Terrestrial > Soil > Coastal area > Acid sulfate soil | place: Finland: Risofladan, Vaasa | collected... | reverse complement strand
GTCGGGAAAATCCTCGTCCACGTGGACTGCTACTGTCACGAGGATAAAGCCGAGGCCTTCCGGGAGGTGGTTCTCGACGCCCTCGCCACCATCGGGGAACACGGTGGTGCGTGACGCGTGTCGGTCCATCGGATGATAAAAAAAGGTGGGGCCATCCCACCTTTTTTACGCCGGCGCGCTGCATATGACGTTCCCGTCCTCCTGCAGGAGCAGTGGACAGCCGCCGCCGCACAGGGGGAATTCGGCGCACCCGCGGCACTCGTCGGGGACCCACTCCCTGTTGCGCAGGCTCACCGCCAGGGGGCTGTTCCAGATTTTCGCCCAGTCGTCGGTGAGGATGTTGCCCATAACCTCGAAGTAGCTCTGGCAGGGCAGCACGTCGCCGTCGGGCTCCACGGCCAGGTTGTACCTCGCGGCGGAGCAGGTCTTTATACCCACGCCCAGCTCGAGCGGGTTGAGCTCCTCGTAGCGCGTCGGGGTGTACCAGAGGAAGTTCAGGCCGCGCGAGACGGCGGCGTTGAAAAACTCCTCCACGTACGGCGCAAGCTCGGCCTCGGTCAGGGCGTCGGGATTTCCCTTCCCCTTCCCGGAGTGGATCATCCCGTTGGCCGCCACCTGGGAGAGTCCCAGGTCGGCCAGGAACTCCACCGTCCGGCGGACGTGGTCGGCGTTGCGCCGGGTGATCGTCGTGTTGGTCAGGACGTAGAGCGGCTGCGCCAGGGCGTTTTTGATGCCCTGCACCGTTTCCCTCCAGGCCCCGGGAGCCCCCACCATGGCGTCGTGCACCGCCTCGTCGCAGCTCTCCAGCGTTATCTGTGCGTGGTCCAGCCCCACCTCCACCAGCCCGGCCAGGTAGTCCTTATCGGCCAGCTTCCGCCCGTTGGTTAAAAGACCCGTCACCAGGCCGATGTCCTCGGCGTACTCGATCAGCTCGCGCAGGTGGGGGTAAAGAGTGGCCTCGCCGCCGGTGAAGGTCACGTGGGGCACCCCGACCGCCCAGAGTTTTTCCATGACCCGGCGCCAGTCCTCCTTGACCAACGATGGTTTGTTCCGGCGCTCGGGGGCCACGTAGCAGTGGCCGCAGTCCGCGTTGCAGGCGTAAGTGAGAACGAGGTCCACCCGGTAGGGGGCGAATGTCTCCACGCTGAACGGCTCGTAGCGGTCGAGGTCGAGGTAGGTCACGGGGCAGACGTCACCGCCGCGTGCCAGCTCGGTGATGATTCCCTGGATTTCCCGGTAATCGGCGAGGGCGATCTTTTTGGGGACGTTGTACCGGGCGGTTATCTCCCGGACGGCGTCCCGGGGCGTGCGTTCCTCGACGATGAGCTTGGCGTACTCGGCGGCGGTCTGGTTCAGGTGGATGATTTTCGCGGCGTTGACCACCAGGGTGCCGTTGCCGTTGGGTTCGATGCGCAGGTGGACCCGGTAGCCCTCCATTGCGTCGCCGGAGCGCAGGTGGTAGATGCCGGGCTTGAGCGGCTCGGGCCTCTTGAGGAAGGATTCGACGAGGTGGTGCCGGGCGGGGTGGTCGGGATCGGCCACCTGTCGCCGACGGCGCAGCGCCAGGAGCAGAAGGACGATTGAAGCGCCGAGCCCCGCGACGCCGAAGCCGATGAAGAGCCAGTTGACGACGCCCCCCGGTCCGCTCTCGGCGACCATCCGGCCCTCCTCGGGGCCGAAGGGTACGAACAGGCCGACGAGGAGCAGGGCGAGGCCGACCGCCGCCGCCGCTCCCACCAGGACGAAGTCCAGCGAGCCCTTTTTCATTACGTCAAATACTCCTCGGGATCGGTCACCAGGACGCAACGACCGCGGACCAAGTGGGCCCCGGCCTCCTCGGCCATGCGGACCGCTTCGGGGCCGTCGGCGCCCGGCTGCATCCAGAAAATTCTTACCCCCAGCCCCAGTGCCTCCCGCATCAACGCGGCGGTCCTCGGGGGCGGGGTGATGAATATCACCGCGTCGGGCCTTTCCGGGAGCGCGGCCAGCGTCGGATAGCACCGGTCGCCGTCAATCTCGTCGGTCCGCGGGTTCACCGGGTAGACCGTGTACCTTCCGGACCCATTCAACCTACGGTAGACCCTGTAACCGTATTTCCGTTCGTCGCGGCTGGCCCCGGCCACGGCGATGACCTTCGAGCGGAAGAACGCGGCTATGGCTTCCCGGCTCAAATGCCGTGCAGGAGCCGGCCGCCCAGCTCCTCGGGCAGCCCGGCGGAGATGATACGCTCCGCGGCCCGCGGTATGTCGTAGGACACGCGGTGCAGGCGAATCATCAGGTTGCGGAAGCCGGGGGTGAACTCCAGGGTGGCGCAGCAGCTCTTCGGGTTTCCGTCCCGGGACTGGCCCACGCTCCCCATGTTGATGATGTAGCGGCGGAAGATGCTCGGGACGTGCTCCTCCTCGGTGATGACCTCCACGTAGCCGTCCTCGTGCTGCTCGAAGATGACCGGCTGGTGGCTGTGCCCGATGAAGCAGAAACCCACTTCCAGGGCGTTGAAGGCCCGCTCTATCTCGCGCCGGTTCAACAGGTAGTGCCAGCGCTCCGGTTCGTGTGGGCTGGCGTGGACCATCCGGAAAAGGACGGTCTTCGACTTTTTGTGCCGTATGGGCTGACCGTCCTCGCCCGCGTCCATGCCCATGGGGAGCGCGGAAATGTAGTCCACGTTCTCGCGGGAAATCACCTCGCGGGTCCAAAGAATCGCCCTCGCGGCGAAGGAGTTGAAGAGGTACTCGGCGCCGGGGGTTATGGCGACGTGGTCGTGGTTCCCCTTCACCGTCACGGTGGTGGTCTGGGTCAGGAAGGAGACCAGGCGCTCGGGGTCGCTCACATCGGTGGAGGCGAGGTGCTCGAGGACCTGCTTTTTGGAAACCCGCTTGTCCCCCTCGGCGTAGCGGACGATGTTCAGGCACTCGTTTGGGCAGGCGCCGTAACCGACGATGTCGCCGCCGCAGTAGAGGGCGTTCACCTCCAGGCGCCGGAGGTGGTCCAGCACCATCGCCAGGGCGTCGAGGTTGGCGTGTATGTCGGAGAAGAAGCCTACGATCAAGGGTCACTCCGGGACGAAACGTATCAGTCAACCAATTCTATCAGAAAACGCCGCCCGCGGCGAGATTGCACAGCCAAAACCAGCCGTAGTAGGCGTATGACACGACCAGGGGGATCAGGAGATTGTCCCAGCCCCCGGGGAGGAAGAGCTCCGTCAGCGTCCCCAGGGCGCCCAGGCCGAGGGCCAACAGGACGTTGGTCAAAAGGTCGTGCGCCCCGACGAGGGTCAGAACCAAAAAAACCACGACGGCGCTCGTGACGAACATCGTCAGCGTACCGACGAGGCTTTTCTGGCCGAAAAGCTTCGTCTTCCCCCACTTGTGGCCGAAAACCGCCGCGAGCCCGTCGCCCCACCCCAGGACGAGTATCCCCATGACGGCCGCGTAGCGGAAATCGCCGGCGCCGATGTTCGCCAGCCACCAGAAGTGCCAGGTGAGAATCGAGAGGCTGACGGAGAAGAACACCGTGCCCGGGCTCTTGTCCCCCGATTCCATCCCCTTGAAGAGGTCGAGCTTCCAGGAGACGTAGTTGATGACGATGAAGGAGAGCGGGCCTGCTATCGCGAAGTACCAGTCGCGGAAGATGAACAGGGCGAGGATGATCCAGTTGCTCACCCCGATGTGGATGACTTTCCGCGCCGCCTCGCCGGAGATTTTTTCCTTCCTGGCCAGGACGCCCGCCGTGCCGATGACCGCGAAGACGGCCGCGTAGGAGACGGCCAGGGAAACCCACTGGTTCATGGAGCCTCCTTCTTACCCCAGGGTGAGGATGAGGTAACCGCCCACGCCGGCCACGACGCCCGTAACGAGGTTGTCGAGCTGAACCGGGCTTATCAGCTCGGCTAGACCGACGAGCGCCCCGAAGCCCACGGCGAGGATGTAGGAAAGCCAACCGGTGAACCCGAAGATAACGTTCACGATTACGAAGGCCGCGACGCCCCCCAGCATCCCGGCCGCGGTGCCTATCTTCGAGCGATTGCGCCGGAGCTCTCCCTTGCCGTATCGCCGGCCCACCATGGCGGCGAGGCTGTCGGCCACGGAGGAGGGGAAGACGCAGAAGGCGGCGAGGGGTCGAAGCTCGATACCCCGCCCCGGGTCGGTGAAGAACCAGCCGATGAAAACCGAGACGCACAGCACGATGGCCATCGCCACGCCGCCGAACCGCCCCTTCTCCGCGTCCACGCTCGAGAGCAGGCCGAACTTCATCGAGAGGGCGCTCAACACGAGGAAGAGCACCGACGCCGCCAGCACCCAGTACCAGTCGGTGAAGAGCCAGGGAGCGGCCAGGGTGCAGGGGACCACGCCCAGACCCACGATGTTCCGCGACGAGAGGTCGGAGATGACGCCCCTGGAGCGGAACTGCTCGACGACGCCCACCACCAGGAACACGTAGGCGATTATGTACGCGATGGAGTATATCTGGGGAATCGGCGGCGTGACGGGCAGTTGTACGGTCATCTGTTCTCCCCGCCCAGACCGGGCCAGCGAAGATTCTCGCGCACCCAGCGGCCGGCCTCCTCGAAGGGGTCCGCACCGCCGAGGATGCGTTCCCTTTCCCGGGGCCAGTCCGGTTTCCCGGATTCGGCGAGCCAGCGGTCGGCAAAGGCGCCCGATTCGATTTTTTCTAAAAGCGCCCTGAGCCGTTTTTTGGTCTCCGCCCCGATCACATCATCGCCGCCGGTCGCCGCGCCGAAGAGCGCCGTACCCGATATCGCGCCCCGCATCCCCGCCGTTCCGCGCTCGTACATCAGATCGGCCAGGAGCTTGAGTTGCATCATGCACTCGATGTAGGCCAGGCGCGGGTCGTGCCCGGCCCCGACTAAGGTGTCCCAGGCCGCCCGGACCAGCGTCGGGACGCCGCCGCACAGCACGGCCTGCTCCCCGAAGTGGTCCACCACGGTCTCCTCGCGGAAGGTGGTCCAGAGGAGACCGCCCCTGGCGCACCCCACCGCCCGGGCGTAGGCCAGCAGCCGCTCTTCCGCCGTCCCGGTGGAATCCCGCTCGACGGCCAGGGCCCCCGGCAGGCCCTTCCCCGCCAGGAAGAGCCCCCTCAACGCCGCGCCGGGACCCTGGGGGGCGAGGAGGGCGACATCCGCGTTTCCCGGAGGGACGACCCAGCCCCAGGTCACGGCCAGGCCGTGGAGGAAGAGCCAGAGCTGACCGTCTTTTATTTTCTTGAAAGACGAAGCGGCGTCGGGGACGGCCTCGTCGGGAATCGCCCAGACCAGCACGTCGGCTCCGACGGCCTCTCCCGGAGAACAGACGTGTAAACGCTCCCCGCGGGCGACCTCGGCGCTCGGTGAGCCCGCGCGCAGGGCGACCGCCACGTCCGCGCCCGCGTCGCGCAGGTTCAGGGCGTGGGCCCGGCCCTGGTTGCCGAAGCCGAGAACGGCCACCCGGCCCAGGTCCAGAGCGGGGCAATCCTGCTCGAAGAGGACCTCGCGCCTTTCAACCCCCTTCATGGTCACCCTTGTTCAAGGTCGAATCACGCCCTTTAAAGCGAAAGGGGATGAAAGCCGGAACCCCCCGTCGGTACTCCTCCCAATCGCCGCCGAATTCGGCGGCCAAAACCTGCTCCTCGCGGCGGGCACGAAGGGGAAGCACAACGATAAAGACGAGTAACAGCGCGAACGTCCAGGTTCGGTAGACGAGCAATCCTCCGATGACGGCGAGGATCAGCCCCAGATACATGGGATGACGCACCAGGGCGAAGGGTCCGCGGGTCACCAGCCTGTGATCGCCGTACAGCTCGGCACCGGAAGTGCTCGAGGTGCCGAACATATCTCCGATTGCGAACCGACCCCGGACGTACAGGGCCAACCCCGGGAAAAAAAGGAGCGCACCCAAGGCCAGAGCCGCCGCGCTGAAGCCGGACGTGAGCTTCAACGGAATCGGTTTCCACAAAAAGACGCACGCGCCGATGAAAACGAGAAAAACCAGCGCAAATAGCGGCGACCAACGTCGGACCTTTCCGACGGTCCGCCCCGAGGGCCGGTTCCTCGTCACGACCAATCCGACCACTGCGACCGTCAAGAACACCAGCGCCGCCGCCGCGCCGATCCATCGCACCACCGATTCGACGGTTTCGATCGTCACGCCGCACCACGTTCAACGCTTCACGACACCTTGGAACCCGGGGGGATGTCGCCGTCCAGGGTCAAAAGACGCAGCCCGCCGCCGTCTTCCGTGGCGGCCAGGAGCATCCCCCGGCTCTCCACGCCCCGGAGCGTTACCGGCTTCAGGTTCACCAGGACGACGATGAGCCGACCGGGGAGTTCCTCGGGCGCGTAGTGCAGGGCGATGCCGGCCACGATGGTCCGCTTCTCCGCCCCGAGGTCCACCTCCAGGCGGAGGAGCTTGTCCGTCTTGGGCACCCGTTCGGCCGCGAGCACCTTTCCCACGCGCAGGTCCAGCCGCTCGAAATCGGCGTACTCCAAAAGCGCGTCCGACAGGGGCAGAACGTTCACATTTTCCTCCGAAACGTCCAGCGGGCGTCCCAGCTTTGCCCGCTGCTTTTCTATCTCCTCCGGCTCGATTTTTACGAAGAGGACGGCGATTTCGCCGAGCTTCGTTCCCGCGGGAACGAGGTCTCCGCGCGCGGCGTCGTCCCATCCCCAGCCTTCGAAGGCCGGGGCGACGCCGAGCTGCCCGGCCAGCCGGGCCGCCGACGCCGGGATGAAGGGACTGCTCACGATGGCCAGGGACGCCAGGGTCTGGTAAAGATGGTACATCGTCCGGGCGCAGGCCGGGAGGTCATCCTTGCGGGTGACCCAGGGACGCTCGTCGTCGAAGTACTTGTTGCCGGCCCGGGCCACGTCCATCATCAGCTTGGCCGCCTCCCGGAAGCGGAACCCCTCGATGCTGCGGGCCACCTCGCCCACCAGGCGGGCCACCTCGCTTTCCAGCGCCCGCGCCGCGTCATCGGGCTTTCCCGGATCGGGAACGACACCCGAGAAGTAACGGTGGATGAACACCAGCGTCCGGTGGACCAGATTGCCGTAGATATCGGCCAGTTCGGAGTTCACCCGCTCACCGAACTCGTCCCAGCTGAAATCGGTGTCCCGGGTCTCGGGCAGGCAGAAGGTCATGTAATAGCGTAGGTAGCAAACGGGGAAGGCGTCCAGCACGTCGTCCACCCACACGGCCCAGTTGCGGCTGGTGGAGAGCTTCTTGCCCTCGATGTTCAGGAACTCGTTGGCCGGCACGTTCTCGGGCAGGACGAAACGCTCGGTCTCGGGCACGGACCGGTTGTAGGCGAAAATCATCGCGGGGAAGAGAATGGCGTGGAAGACGATGTTGTCCTTGCCGATGAAGTGGAACAGGCGGCAGTCGGGGTTGAGCCAGAACGCGCGCCAGGCCTCGGGTCTCCCGTGCTCCGCCGCCCATTCCTTGGCGTTGGAGACGTAGCCCAGGACGTTCTCGAACCAGACGTAGATGACCTTGCCCTCCGCCCCCGGTAGGGGGACCGGGACGCCCCAGTTCAGGTCGCGGGTCACCGGGCGGTCCTTCAGCCCCTCCTTGAACCAGGAGCGGCAGTAGTTGAGCACGTTGTCCTTCCAGCCCACCGCGGCGTCCCGCGCCTCGATCCAGTGCCGGACCTCCTCCTCGAGGCCGGAGAGCCGGAAGTACCAGTGGGTCGTCTCTCGAAGCTCGGGGGCGCTGCCGGTCAGCTTGCTCCGAGGCTCGACGAGGGTCCGGGCCTCGATCCACCGCCCGCAGCTCTCGCACTCGTCCCCCCGGGCGTTCTCCGCGCCGCAGTGGGGGCAGGTGCCCTCCACGTAACGGTCCGGCAGCCAGCGATCCACACTCGCGTCGTAGAACTGCTCCACGGTCTTGGTGTAGAGGAAACCGGCGTCGTGAAGGACGGTGAAGAACTTCTGCGCCGTGTCGTGGTGGATGGGCGAGGATGTGCGCCCGTAGCAGTCCAGTGAGAAGTCGAGCCTCTCGAAGGTGCGCTTCAGGCGCGGGTGGTGGTAGTCCACGATGGCCCGGGGCGTGGTACCCTGGGCGTCGGCGGCCAGGGTGATGGCCACGCCGTGCTCGTCGGAGCCGCAGACGTAGACTACGTCGTTCCCCAGCCGGCGGTGGTAGCGGACGAAGATGTCGGCGGGGAGGTAGGCGCCGGCGAGCTGCCCCACGTGGAGCGGGCCGTTGGCGTAGGGAAGGGCGCTGGTGACGAGAATTTTTTCCATGAAATTCCCCGTAGGTACTCCACGGTGCAGTGCAAACGCAAAGTTTACCACAACCCGCGCGTCCACGTCGCCTTGTCCGCCCCGGGGAGCTGTGCTAGAATCCGCAGTCGTGCGGACCATAAAGACATCGGTCGTTCTGGGCTTCGCCGCTACGCTCATAACCGGCTGCGACGGACCGTCGCCCGTGCCCGGTGAGGCGCCGGTCAATCTGTGTACGAGCGTCCCGGCGGTGAATCACGAACCGCAGCACCGCCTCCCGCCGGACACGGTCGAGCCGATCGTCCTGGAATGCTTCGGCGAGCCGTTCGGCGAGCCGTTCGGCGACGCGGACCCGTACTACCTGGGCCGCGAGACACTTACCTGCCGCTCGGGTCGGTGGCGGACGGATTTTTGGCTCGAAACCGGCGCGGGCTGGAGCGAGGGCCTCCTCCTCCCCGGCCTGGTGACCCTGACCGTTCACCCGTCCCCGGGGGTCGAGGAGCGGGCCGTGGGTCGTCCGGGCCTGACCCGCCGCGCCGACGTGCTCACCGACGGGCCGTCGGTGGGCGTCATCGCCATGATTCTCGCCGGCTGCGCGCTCGCGGACGGGGAAGAGTACCGGCTACCCGCCCGGGATCTGCGCCAGGGCACCGATTACGACCTGGAAATCACCGTCGGGGGCCGGAAAGACGTGGAGACGGCCTGGGGCGTGCGCCCGTGCCTCGAAGTTTTGGTCGAGCCACAGGGGTTCGCCTTTTACCTGGACGATACCGGTTGGCCCTGGTCCGTCCGCTGGCCCGGTGGCTTTGCGGAGCGGGCCGAGTATGGACGCCCCGCCCGGAAAGCGGTCGTTGTTGAGATGCCGGAGGATGACGCCGCCGAGGACGAGCCGGCTCCGACTGAAACCGAAACCGAGGAACCTGCCCCCGAAGACGCCGAGGCCGGTGCATGAAAAGAGAAGGAGACCCCGTGCGCGCGGTGATAGTCACCATCGGCAACGAGATTCTTTCCGGCGACACGCTGGACACCAACTCGGCCTTCCTGGCTCAGGAGTTGAACGCGCTCGGGGTCCGTGTCAGCGCGCGGCACACCGTCCCCGACGACGCGGCCGCCATCGCGGGGGCAATTCGTCTCGGGCTCGGGGAGGCCGGACTGGTAATCACCACCGGCGGCCTGGGGCCCACCCGGGACGACATCACCCTGGACGCGGTGGCCGCGGAATTTTCCCAAAATCTTGTCGTGGACCCCGAGCAGGCCCGGCGGGTGCGGGAGGTTTTCGCCCGGCGCGCCATCGAGATGCCCGCCATCAACGAGAGCCAGTTCCGCCGCATGGAAGGCGCGGTAATCGTTTACAATCCCTCGGGCACGGCTCCGGGACAGCTCGTCGCCGTCGGCGGCGGTCACGTCTGCCTCCTCCCCGGCGTGCCCCGGGAGGTCCGCGAGCTCTGGGGGGCGGGCATCCGCGAGGCCGTCCGTGCGCTCACGGATACACCCCTCGCCCGGCTGAAGCGAACCGTCCGCACCGTGGGCGTCTCCGAAAGCGTCCTGTCGCAGCGCCTGGAGGACGCCGGGATGCCCGGGAAGCTGGACGAGGCCGGCATCGCCCTGGCCTTCCTCCCGCGCCACGGCCTGGTGGACCTGCGCCTGACACGCTTTTTGACCGGCGAGAACCCGTCGGCCGAAGAGCGGTTCGCGCAACTGGTGAAGGGGATCGAGGCGGCGGTCGGCGGCTGCGTGTACGGTCGCGACTCGGACACATTGTCGGGAGCGGTGGGCGCGAGGCTGCGGGAGCTGGGCCTCTCCCTGGGCACCGCCGAGAGCTGCACCGGCGGCGGCATCGGGGACTGGCTCACCGACGTCCCCGGCAGCTCGGACTACTACGTCGGCGGCGTCATCGCCTACTCCAACGCGATTAAAATCAAGCTCCTCTGCGTCCCGAACGCAATTTTGGAAAGGCACGGGGCGGTGAGCCGCGAGACGGCGGCGGCCATGGCCCTGGGCGCCCTCGACGCCCTGGGGTGCGACGTCGCCCTCTCCACCACCGGCGTGGCCGGACCGGGAGGCGGTTCGGCTGAAAAGCCGGTCGGGACGGTGTTCGTCGGCCTGGCCCAGCACCCGCGCACCCTGGACGACTGGCCGCCCGAGCGGGGCAGGCTCCTGGGTGACCTGCAGCGGACCCAAACCCACGAGGGTCCGCACTTCCTCTTTACGCGACAGCTAAAGCTCACCGGTGACCGGGACCTCGTCCGCCGCCGGACGGTCATTCACGCCCTGGACACCCTACGCCGAAGGCTTGCCGACTGATGTTCCTCCAACTCCTCTTCTATTTCGGCTGGGGCGCCGGCCACGCCCTCCAGCCCGGTCACGGCAAGGCGATCATCTCCGCCTACATGGTCGGGAGCACCCCGGGCCGGAAGCCCGCCCGCGCCGCCCTCGACGCGGTCATCCTGGGGCTCGTCGCCGCCGCCACGCACACCGTCGTCGTCTACGCCATCGCCCTGGCGGTGAAGCTCGCCGGGAACCTCGTGGACGACACCCTCCTGCAGGGCATCACCTCCGTCGTCGGCGCCTCGCTGGTCATCGGGGTCGGCGTGTGGATGCTCCGGGAGCGGATTCGGCAGCACGCCCGGCGACACGGGGTGGTGGACCACCACGGCGATGCGGTGGAATCGGACCACCATCACGGGCATGACCACGTCCACCTCCCCGCCTGGGCCGCGGGGGACGACGATCCCCGCTCGATCAAGCGCCTGGTCGCCCTGGGCGTTTCCGGCGGAATCGTGCCGTGCCGGGGGGCCTTGCTGATCTACTTCGGCAACTCGGCGGCGACCGAGCTTTTCGACGAGCTGGCCGACCCCCTGGTCGCCCTGGCCTTCTACAGCCTGGGCATCGCCGTGACGATGATCGCGGTGGCCCTCCTGGCGGTCTTCTTCTCAAAAACCGTGGAGCGCCTGTCGGGCCGCTTCCGGGGCGAAACGTTCTGGGGGAGGCTGTACCGCTTCCTCTGGTGGGCCGGGCCGGTGGTGGTCCTGGGCGTGGGCGGCTACCTACTCCTGTACTCCTTCAACTACCTCTGATGACCGAGCGGCTCGTCAGCAGCGATTTCAGGCGGGACGCCAAGCTGTTGTTGGCGCTCATCCTGGTCGCCCTGGCGGCGCGGGTTCTCTACGCCTTCGATTACTCGGGCTCGCCGCTCTACCACTTCCCGATAATAGACGCCGGCTACCACAGCTTTCTGGCGCGGCTGGGGTCCGAGGGGGCCGCGCTGCCCGGCGGTCCATACTTCAAACCGCCGCTCTACGTCTGGTTCCTGACCGACCTCTACTCCTCGGCGGGCGGCAAGTCCCTCGTCGCCGCGCACATTTTCAACACCCTTCTGGGTCTGGGAATCGTCGCGCTGACCTTCCTGTGGGGGAAGAAATTATTCGGCCGCACACCGGCCTTCGCCGCCGCGCTCTTCGTCGCCCTCTACGACCTCGGCCCCTTCTTCGAGGAGCAGGCCCTCTCCGTCACGCTGGAGACCCTGACGTACCTGGTCTCCCTGGCACTCTTCGTCAACGCCTGGGAGGAGGGTCTCGACTGGGAGGCGCGGAGGGGGAGGCTCATCTGGGCCGGAATCGCCCTGGGATTCGGCGCGCTGGCCCGGCCCAATCTGCTCCTGTTCCTGCCGGTGGCGGCTGCGCTGGGGTTATTTTACGGCCTGCGCGACGAAAATTATTCGTGGAAGCGGGCCCTGGCCGCCGCGCTCATCCCACTGGGCCTGGCGCTGGCGGTCATCCTCCCGGCCACCCTCCACAACCTCTTCGAGTCGGGGAAATTCGTTCTGGTGAGCGCCAACGGGGGGGTGAACTTCTTCATCGGCAACGGCCCGGAGGCGGACGGCTTCTCGTCCGTGCCTCCGGGGATGGCCTGGCGTCGGCTCGCGGGCGATTCGGACCTCGGCGGCGCGGGGGGGCTGGCCGACGGTTCTTACTGGTACGCCCGGGGCCTGGACGCCGTCTTTGCGTCCCCCGGACGGGCAATCGGGTTGTTCTTCAAGAAGGCCCTGGGGTTCTTCAACGCGGCGGACGTCTCCAGCAACGTGAACATCGGCTGGGCGCGGGGTCAGAGCCTGTGGCTCCGGTTCAACCCGCTGCGCTGGTGGCTGGCGGCGCCCTTCGGCCTGGCCGGGCTCGTGACCGCCCTGGGCCGCGACCGCGGGCGGATGCTGGCAAATCCCGGCGCGGGGCGCGGGCTCACCATCCTCGTCGCCTTCGCCGTCACCTACATCGTCGGGGTCGTCGCCTTCTTCGTCACCAGCCGGTACAGGATGCCGCTTTTGCCGGTCATGGCGCTCCTCGGCGCCGGTTTCGTCGCCCATCTGATCCGCATGGTCAGGGACAAAAAGGCCCGGCTTAGCATCCTGCCCTGGGTCCTGCTCCTGGTCTGTCTGGGGCTGACCCTGGCGCCCGTGGTGCCGGCGGAAGACGGCTTCTCGGGAGAATTCTACGCCGGGCTGGCCCTCGAGAAGCGGGGGCTTTCCACCGAGGCGCTCGTCCTGTACAATCGGGCCCTGGAGATCCACCCCGACGACGCCGAGACCTACCAACGCCGGGGCGCGGTGCGGGGCCGCCTGGGCGACGCCGAAGGGCGGCTCGAGGACTTTAGGCGAGCGGTGGAGATTGCCCCCGACTACGCCGACGCCCTCTACGACCTGGCGGCGCTCCTCCAGAGGACGGGGACCTCCCCCCCGGAGGAGTACCTTTCGCTCTACTCGCGGGCCGTCGAGGCCGACCCCGACTTCATCCCCGCGCGGATGGCCTACGGGATGGCGCTCCGGGCGCTCGGCCGGTACGATGATGCGGCCGGGCAGTTCGAGGAGGCGGTGAACCGGCGGCCCCGCTTTTCCGCCGCGCATCGTCTTCTGGGAAAGGTGTACGAGGCGCAGGGGCGGCTGCCGGAGGCGGCGCGGGAGTTTTTCCTGGCCGACTATTTCGGCGGCGAAATCTGGAGTTTTTAAAATGCTCGAGCCCTGGCAGAAGAAGGCGGTTTTCCGACGCGCTTTTCTGAGTGCGTCGCGGCTTACGCTCCTGGTCGTTCTTCTGGGGACGGCGGTCATCTTCAGCCTCGTCCTCGCCTGGTTCTGGCCCTCCGTCGGCCTCCTCGCCATCGCCGTGATAGGCTACGTGGTCTGGTCCGCGGCGACCACGGGGCGCCCGGTCCACATCGCGCGCTCCGTCCTGCGCGAGCTGTCCGGTTTCAGCGGCCTGTCGCACCGCTTCCGGTCGCGCCTGGCCGTCATCGAGCGGGTGTTCGTCAACTTCTGGGAAAAGACGGAAACCCTGGACGAGGAGCTCATCGGGGAAGCCCGGCGGGAGGCGCTGCGGGCTCTGATCGCCCTTTCTTCGCGGCTGCGGGCCGTGGGGCTCGCCGACCGTGTCAACCGCGACGCCCGGCGCATCGGGAAAACGAGCGACCGGGCCGAGGAGATGGTCGCCGCCGCCCTGGACGAGGTGGAGCGGTTCGCGGAAATGCTCAACCAGACCGCCGTCACCGCCGCCGAAGTTCTGCTCTTGAGCCGCGAGGAGGCGTCGGAACGCATGACCCGGGCCGCGGAGGAGCTGGCCCTTTGGGGCAAGTCCCTCGCCGAGGCCAAGGTAGAGTTGGACGAGTCGGGACTTTAGGAGGAATCATGGGAGAGAGAGGCGCGGCGATCGTGACCGGCGGGGCCCGCGGCATCGGTGCAGCCGTGGCCCGGGCGCTGGCGCGGGAGTTCCCCGTCGCCGTCTGGGACCTCGACGCCCCGGGGGCGGAGAGAACCGCAGGGGAAATCACCGCCGGGGGCGGACGGGCGAAGGGCTGGGGCGTGGACGTGGGAAACTTCGACGCCGTCCAGGCCGCGGCCGAGGAAGTGACGAAGGCCTTCGGCACCGTCGAGGTTTTGGTCAACAACGCCGGCGTAACCCGCGACGGCCTCCTCATGCGCATGCGGCCCGAGGACTGGGACCTGGTCCTGCGGGTCAACCTCACCGGGGCCTATAACTGCTGCAAGGCCGTGGTCCGCCCGATGCAGAAGGCGCGCAGGGGCCGCATCGTCAACGTCACCAGCGTGGTGGGCCTCACCGGCAACGTGGGGCAGGCCAACTACGCCGCCAGCAAGTCGGGGCTCCTGGGACTGACCAAGAGCCTGGCCAAGGAGCTGGGCGGGCGCGGGATCACCGTCAACGCCGTGGCCCCGGGTTTCATCGAGACCGAGATGACCGCCGGCCTGCCCGAAGAGGTGAAGAAGGCCTTCCTGACCGCCGTCCCCCTGGGGCGGCCCGGGACGCCCGAGGACGTGGCGGCGGTTATCGCCTTCCTCTGCTCCCCCGCGGCGGATTACGTCACCGGACAGATAATCAACATAGACGGCGGGATGGTCATGTAAACCGTTTCGTTGGCATTGACGGTGAATTATTACGGGCGGGTGTGGACACCCGCCCCTACGGCAGTAAAAGCCAATGACCATCGAATACCAAACGTAGGGCGGCCCCTCTGCGGGCCGCCGTTTTCACGTTCCTGACCCCGACCCTCACCCCGTCCCGTAGGCGAGCCTCTCCACTGAAAGGGAGAGGGGACGGGTCATTTAACGAGCCGGGGTGAGGGGTGAAAAAGCGGTCCGCGATGGCCGCTAAATTTATACGCCGAAGGGAAACTCTCCCAGCGCCGTGTAACGCGCCCCGCCGGGGCCCAACTCGCTCAAAAAGAGCACCGCCCCCCCGCAGCGCCAGGCGCCGAAACTTTTACCCTCGAACCGCCCTAAAAGCTCCGCCGCGTCCCGGGGGCGCTGCTCCTTGCGCACCCGGGCCAGGGTGGCGTGGGGCGTAAAGAGGCGCCTCTCCTTTTGAAAACCGAGAGCGACCATAACATCCTCGACGCCCAGCGACAGCCTCCGCAGCTCGACCGTCCCCCGGTCCAGACCGGCGTAGAGGACCCTCGGCGGTCTCGGCGGCCTTCGGTCCCCCTCCGCCGGGGGGTGCGAGGGGGGGAGCGTTCCCAGACCGGTCAGGCCGAGCTCGAAGGGAGTGAGAGGACGACAGACCGCGGCCAGGGCTTCTTTTATCCGTGGAACCAGCCCCTCGTCCGTCTCCCCCAGGAATTTCAGCGTCAGGTGGACGTTCCCCGCCGCCACCCACCGCCAGGCGGAGTCGCGCGAGGCGCTCCGCACCGCGGCAAGTTTTTCCTGCACCCCGGGTGGTATCTCCGCCGCCACGAAGAGACGCACGGCGTCTTTCCTCCACGGTTGACCGACGGGTAAAGCCTAGCATCCCGGCGGCCCTGGGTCAATCGGGCGCGTGCCCGCGCCTTAATGCTATAATTGAGGTCGAAAGGCGGGGGCATGGCCGATTTCGAAGTCAGGGCTCTCAGGGGCGATAGGCCGACACTCATGGGCCTCGGCGCGTACTACCTCACCGATTACCTGGACGCCGTCCGGGAGGTTTTTCGCGACGCCGTCGAGCTCTTCGAGGTGAGCTCCGGCGGGGAGACGCGGGCCCTCTTCCCCCTCCTGCGGGAGGGAAAAACCGGCGTCCTGCCGCCCCTGGGCCAGTACTGGGGTATCTGGGAAGTACCGATCGCGGACCCGGCGCCGGGGAGGGGCGAGTCGGTCTGGGAGAAAACGGTGCGCGCGGTGGACGAGTATATGCGCGGCCTGGGGCTCGTCGAGGCCGCCTTCATCCACCCGCCCCACGTGACCGACGCGCGGCCCTTCCTGCGCCTGGGATGGGAGGTTATTCCGCGTTACACCTACCTCGTCCCCCCGGCAGACGAAGACGCCTGGGATTCGGCCACCCGCCGCCAGTTGAAAAAATCCCGCGAGTCGGGCATCGTCGTCCGCGTCGCCGATACGTGGGAAACGCTTTACCGGCTGCACCGGGAAGGCATGGACCGCCAGCGCCTGCCCCATGCCCCGGAGGCGCTTGTCCGGGGACTTGCGGGTCGGGGGACGATTTTCGAGACGGATACGGCCGCCGTCCTCCTGGGCCGGGACGCATCCGCCGGGTACTACACCCTCGCGGCCAGCGACGCGGCGGGGCACGGCGACGGATCGCCCACCGCCCTCGTCGCCCGTGTCCTGGAGGAGTCGGCAAAGGACGGCAAAAACCTGGATTTCGTGGGCGCCAACACGGAGCATCTCTGCCGCTTCAAGCGTGGTTTCGGCGGGGACCTGGTCCCCTACTTCCAGACCCGGGTCGTGTTCGCCAAGACCCGCCGATTCATGAAGGGTCTGCGAAGGGTGCTGCGGGGTGGTTAGGCTCCTCTTCAGCGATGACGTAGAGCCGACGCGCCGCCGGCGGCTGGAGTACGCTTTTGGCGAAATCCTGCGCCTGGGCGGCGTCCTCGTCCCCGTGGAGGGAGCGTCGGTGGGCTACGGGGTGGAGGGGGACATCACCATCCACCCTGCGAGGGCGACCGAGCCGACCGGCGTGCTTCTCAGACTCCAGGGCGAACCGCCGGGCCCCTTCGATTGGCCCAGGGAGCTATTCGCCCTCTTCGGCGACGCCGAGGCCCGGCTTCCGGGCAAAACGCTGTATGCGGATAAATCCGGGAAAAACCTCGTCACACTCGACGGGGACCGCGTTCACCTCGCGGCGGACCCCCTGGCGACGGCGTGGTATCTCTTAACGCAGGAGGAAGAGCGGCGTTTCCCCGAGCGGCGCGACGCCCACGGCCGCCTCTGTCTGGGTACGAGCGCCCTCCCGCCGGAAACCTTCGAGCGCCCCCGGCTCGAGGAATGGGGCCGTTTCTTCGCCGGCGCACTCGCCGTCAGGAACACCGTCGTCAGGTACGGGCGCCATCCCGAAGGGGCGGACTGGTCGGTCGTCCTGACCCACGACGTGGACTCGCTGAGCGAGCGGAGCTTCCGGCGGGCCCTGCGCCTCCTGGCCGCGGGGCTGATCAAATTCTCGAAAACGCACCTGCGGGCCGCGGGGCGGATGTTCCGTCTGCTGCGCGAACCCGACCGCCACCGGTGCCTGGACGATTGCGTCGCGGCCGACGCTCCGAACCGGGCGACGTATCTCTTCCACGCCGGGCGCCGGGGGCGCTGGGACCCGGAGTACAAATTCAACAGGCTCAAGCTTGAGCTGGCTTTTCTTAAACGGACCGGTCAGGAAATCGGCGTCCACTACGGCTACGAGACCGCCGGCGACTTTGAAAAACTCGGCGCGGAGCTGGCCGCCTTCGAGCGGGCGACCGGCTTCCCCCCCACCGGCGGTCGGGCGCACTACCTCCACCTGCGCGGTCCCGACGACCTCGGCCTAATCGCGCAGGCCGGGCCGGCTTACGATTCCAGCCTCGGTTTCCCCGACGGCCCCGGCTACCGCGTCGGCACCGGCGGGCCGTACCGGGTCTTCGATTCTGTCCTGTTTGAGCTTCCTCTCGTGGTGATGGACGGCGCGCTCTTTAAAAAATACGGCGATGGCGAGGTGGACGTGGAGGACGCCTGGAGCCGCGTCCTACCGTATCTCGACGCCGCGCGTGAGGCGGGCGCCGCCTGTTGCATCCTCTGGCACCAGCGGGTCTTCGGTCCGGCCTACCCCGGCTGGGGCGAAGTTTTTCGAAAAATCCTGGCCCACGCCCGGGAGAACGGCGCCTGGTGCGGCCCGGCGGGGGAATTCATCGAGCACACAAAGGCCGCCGAACGACTGTTCGCCGGGGAGGGTGGAATCGCCAACAACTCCAGTAAAATCATAAAATTATCAATCTCGAACGACCCCGAAAAAACCGCCGAGCTCCACCCCGGTGAAACTCTACCCGCCAGCTAAGCCACTGGATCGGCGGCATCCCTGGCGCGACGACCGCTTCTGGTTCGCCGTGGCGCTCCTCGTCGCCGCGGTCATCCGGCTGGTCCTGCTTCTACAGCTCGCCGACAGCCCCTTCGGGGATTACCTCGGCATAGACGAGCGGTACTACCACACCCAGGCGCTGGGGATCGCCGCCGGCGAAGGGCCCGAGCTGCCGTTCTTCATGAGCCCCCTCTACCAGATGACGCTGGGCGGCGTGTACGCGCTGGCGGGCGGGAGCTGGTGGACGGTGCGGGTGCTACAGGCGCTCCTCGGCCTGGTGGCGCTCTTTTTCATCTGGCGGACGGCGCGGCGGCTGACGGGCCGCTGGTGGGCTCTGGGCATTCTCGGCGCGGCGGTGCTCTACTCCCAGTTCTTCTTCACCGAAACCCTCCTGTTGCCCACGACCCTGACGACGTTCCTCGCGGTTCTGGGGACTTACCTCGCCGTGCGACATCTTCAACGACCGGGGCGGTGGACCGCCGTGGGAATCGGAGTCGCCTTCGCCCTGGCGACGCTGGCCCACGGCCTTTTAGCGGTTCCGGCGGCCGCGGTGGGAATCTATCTCTTCCTCCGGCGGCTGAAACGGGATAAAAGGTCGGCATTCAAGGAGCTGGGGCTTCTCGTCGCCGCGGCGGTCGTCGTCGTCGCTCCGGTTACCCTCGCCAACAGCCTGGCCGACGGGCATTTCGTGCCCCTGTCCACCAACGGCGGCCTCAACCTCTACCTGGGCAACCAGCCCGGCGCCGTGGGGCTCTATCGGCCCTACTCAACGGCCGCCTACAGCCTGGACTTCACCGCCCGCTGGCCGGCGGAGCGCGAGGCGGCCGAGAGGGGCGACCCGCCGCCCTCCGACTCGGGGGTATCCGCCTACTGGACCCAACGGTTCGTCGAGGAGTTGGAGAAGGACCCCTGGCGCATCGCGGGCCTTTTCGGGAAGCGGGCGCTCCTCGTGCTCAACGGCTTCGAGTACCCCCAGGTGGAAAACTTCTACTTCGAGGGTGAGTTCGTCCCGCTGCTGAAGTGGCCCTGGTTGAGCCTGTACGTTCTTCTGCCCCTGGGCGCGGCGGGGCTGGTCCTCGGCCGACGCCGGGGGGCGCGGGTCCTGGGCGTCATCGCCCTGGCCTACGCCGTCGTGCTACTCCCATTCTTCGTCACCGCCCGGTTCCGCTTCCCGGTGATTCCGCTGGTGATAATCGGCGCGGGTCTGTTCGTCGAGCGCGTCATTCGGCTCATCCGCCTCCGGAGGCGGTGGAAATTCAGCAAAAAGTTCAGGCTGAGCGCGGTTTTCACCGCGGCAATTCTGATACCCTTCGTCGCCGCCACGGCCTACAAGCCGGAGGTCACGCGGGCCTACGACAACCTCGCCGTGGGCTACAACAACCTGGGCACCGAGGCCTACGCCCGGGGCGACTACGCCGGGGCGGTGCGCTACCAGGAACTGGCCCTCGACCAAAATTCCGGGATGCTCCCGGCGAGGCTCAACCTGGGACAGGCGCTCCTCGCCGCCGGGGACTACCAACGCGCCGAGGAGGAATTTCTCGAACTGCGGGGGAGCGCCCTGGATCCCGCCCGGCTGGAGCTTTCAATAGCCCGGGCCCAGCGGGGGCGGGGCGACGACCTGGCGGCGCTGGCCACCCTCCAGCGGGCGGCCGAAGCGCCCTTCGCCGAAGGCTCGATCCTCGCCGACCTGTCGCGGGTGTACTTAGACCTGGGCGACGTTTACCACGCCCGGAAGGCGGCGCAGCAGGCCGTCGTGCTCTCCCCCGAGCTGCCCGACGGCTACCTGGCCCTGGCGCGGGCCGAGACCAACCCCTCCGTGGCGATGGAGAGCATAAACGCGGGGCTGGAGCGCTGTATTTACAAAGCCGCCTTGCTGCTATTCGCCGGTGAGTTTTTGGGCGATGATGGGTTTTTGAGAGAGGCCGCCCCGACCGCGGCGGAGGAGGGCGACTGGGCTGTGTGGGCCCGAGCGCTGGTCTCCCTGAGCCGTCTGGGCAACGGGGGGTAACGGATCGCCACGGCCTCCCTCTCCCTGTGGGAGAGGGACCGAGGGTGAGGGCTGCATTTGAAAAAGCGGCGGGGATTAAAGTCCCCGCCCAACATTTAGGATTCGATTGAAAACGGGCGGGTGTGGACACCCGCCCCTACGTACATACCCAGCGAATCCCGACCGTAGGGGCGACCGTCCACGGTCGCCCGCTGGCCGACCTGAACGGCGCGCCGTCGGTCGGCCCCTACGTCATCACAACCCGCGAGACGCGGGCTGGGGTGAGGGCCGCCTTATCCACCCTCTCCCTCATAGGGAGAGGGTTGGGGTGAGGGTCGAAGCAAAAACAGCGGGAATAGGAATCCCCGCTCTACATTCGTAGCCCATAACGGTGAATGACCGCGGGCGGGTGTAGACACCCGCCCCTACGGGCAAGGCGTTAATCGTGCGTTAACCTCGTAGGGGCCGATCTTTAGGTCGGCCCGAAAAACGGGCGGGGTGCAGAGCCCCCGCCTTACACATCCACAAAGGCCGACTACCCAATCATCCCTTCAATCGAGCAATTCGAGGAAGGTGTAGTGGTAGTACGTCTCGTAAACGATGTCGCCCGAATCGTCCTCGTAGGCCGAGCCGAAGACCTCGACGCGGATTCTGTACTCGCCGCCCTGCACGAGGGTCCACTCCTCGTAGGTCGCCTCGGGGAAATCGTAGAAATTCCAGTCCACGAAGCGCATGTGCTCGGGCTCTTCGCCCCGGGCGAAGGTTTTTACGTACTGGGGGGCGAAGCCCCGCTTGGCCTGCCCCACCTCGATCAGCTTGCCGCCCATTTCCACGTAGAGCGTGTTTTTTGAAATCTGGGTCGTGATGTGGTGGCTGACGTCGGGCTCCTCCCAGGCCGCCTCGTACCACCAGTAGGCGCAGGGCTTCTGCGTCAGGGGTGCGTTGAGCTCCTCGGCGCTCCACACACGCGCGACGAGGAAGTCCTTCCCGTCGAAGCGCATGACCTCCCCGCCCTCCCGCGTCCCGAAACCCCCGACGGCCGACGGGGGGAGTCGTTCCAGGTCGGGCATGGGCGTCCACCCGGCCTCCTCGGAGCCGCTGGCGCAACCGGCCAGGAGTAGCACGACCAGCAGTGGAACCGCGTAGATTGCGTCCAGTACCGTGTTCATCACCCTCCGTTCTTGCCGACGTCGGCGTTGAACGCATCCATGCCGGCGTACTCCGAGGTCTCCAGCGCCTCCTCTATCCGCAGGAGCTCGTTGTACTTGACCAGGCGCTCGCCGCGGTTGGGGGCCCCGGCCTTGATCATGCCGCAGTTGGTGGCCACGGCCAGGTGGGCGATGGCGGAGTCCTCCGTTTCCCCGGAGCGGTGGCTGACGACGCAGGTCATCTCTGAGCGGAAGGCGGTGCGCATCGTGAGGAGCGTTTCGCTCACCGTGCCTATCTGGTTGAACTTGATAAGTATCGAGTTGGAGGCCTTGCGCCTGATCCCCTCCCGCAATTTGTCCACGTCGGTGACGTAGATGTCGTCGCCCACGATCTGGATACGGTCGCCCAGCAGGCGTGTGAGCTCGATGAAGCCCTCCCAGTCGTTCTCGGCCAGGCCGTCCTCGATGCAGATGAGCGGGTAGATGTCGGCCCACTCGCAGTAGATTTTGATGAGGCCGGCGGAGTCGAAGGTCTTGCCCACGGCCTCCAGACGGTAATTACCGTCCTTATAGAAGCTGTTGGCGGCGGCGTCTATGGCAATCCATACGTCGCCCCCCGGTTTATATCCGGCGAGATCTATGGCCTCGATGAGCTTTTCGAAGGCCTCGGCGTTGGACTTGAGGTTGGGGGCGTAGCCGCCCTCGTTGCCCACGTCCGTGGTGTGCCCCTGCTTCTTGAGCACCCGGGCCAGGGCGTGGAAAATTTCCGAGCCGGCCCGCAGCGCCTCGCGGAAGCTGGGGAAGCCCGTGGGGCAGATCATGAACTCCTGTATGTCCACATTGTTGTCGGCGTGGACACCCCCGTTGAGGATGTTGAACATGGGCACGGGCATGACGTGGGCCGCGGCACCGCCCAGGTAGCGGTACAACGGTATGTCGTAGTGCTGGGCCGCCGCCTTGGCCACGGCGATGCTGGCCCCCAGGATGGCGTTGGCCCCCAGGCGGCCCTTGTTCGGAGTGCCGTCCAGCTCGATCAGCGCCCGGTCTATGTTCTCCTGGTCCAGGGGGTTCATCCCCACCAGGAGCTCGCGTATCTCCGTGTTCACATTCTTCACGGCGTTGAGAACGCCCAGGCCGCGGTAGCGCGACTTGTCTCCGTCGCGCAGCTCGACGGCCTCGTGCTCGCCGGTGCTGGCCCCCGAGGGGACCGTGGCCCGACCGATCTTCTCCCCGTTGGTCAGGACCTCGACTTCCACGGTGGGGTTGCTCCGGGAGTCGAGAACTTCGCGGCCAACGACCGCAGCTATCTTACACATCTGGTGATTCTCCCCGTTGTTTGTGCCCTAGCACATGATTGACTTGGTCTTTCCGATGCGGGCTATCTTCTCGCGCGCCATCTCCTGGGCGGCGAAGAGCGGTGGAACGCCCATCTGTCTGGCGCGGGCGAAGACCTTGGAAAGGTTCAGGTATATCTGGCGCGTCGCCCGTTTGACCTCCTCGAGGTCGGCCATGCCGCCCGGGCGGTTCATCATCAGGACGTCGCCGGCGTTTATCACGAATTCCGGCGCGAGGAGGATTCCCCGCTCCTCGAGACGCAGCGCCAAGGAGGCGTCGGAGAGGACGTTGAAGGCGGCGCCGGCCACGATCTTGCACCGCAGGCGCTCCACCGTGTCGGCGTCTATCACTCCCCCAACGGCGCAGGGGCTGAAGATGTCGCACGGCAAGTCGTAAATCTCGTCCGTCCGGACCATCTCCACGTCGGGGTGGAGGTCCTGAATCGCCTTCAGGGGGTCGTACTTCAGGTCGGAAATGTAGAGCTTTGCGCCCATCTGGACGAGGATCGAAGCCAGGGCGCTGCCCACGCCCCCCACGCCCTGGATGACGACGGTCCGGTCCTGCACGCTGGAGCTGTTGAAAACGGTGTTCAGGCAGGCGGTGATGCCGTAGAACACCCCCCAGGCCGCCCCCACATCCGAGGGGACCTCGTGGGGGGAACTGGCGATGACGTGGGGCGTCTCGATGCCCACCGAGCGCATGTCGTCGTCGTCGGTGCCCAGGTCGGAGAAGGTGACGATGCGGCCGCCGATGCCGTTCAGGAAGCGACCGAAGGCGCGCAGAACAGCCTCGTCCTCTTTTATCTCCGGCTCTCCCCAGATGACGGTCATCCCCCCGCCGGCGTCGTAGTTGGCCAGCGCCGCCTGATAGGTCATACTCTCCGCCAGACGGAGCGTGTCGGCCACGGCGTCGTCCTCGGTGGGGTAATTCCGGATTCGGCATCCGCCCAGCGCCGGCCCCAAAGTCGTGTTGTGGATGGCGATCAGGGCGCGCAGCTTGGTCGGGCGGTGCTGGCAGAAGATGAGCTGCTCGTGGCCGCCCTCGACCAGTTTTTCGAAAATCCCCACCCCAGGCCCTCCTCATCCCGTGTCAGAGGCAAGGGGTTTAAACCCCTCGTCCTCTCAACAGCGTTATCCCAAAGTGCGCCGCCGATCGCTCTACTCCCCCAGGCAGATGACCTCCAACAAACCCAGGTTCCGGGCCTCCTCGATCAGGTAACGGGCCAGTTCGTCGGGGTAGCCCTCGGCGTAGACCACCCTCCTCACGCCCGCGTTCAACAGGATTTTCGTGCAGATGCTGCAGGGGTGGATCGTCACGTAGATGGTGGAATCCTTGGTGGATACACCGACCAGGGCGGCCTGGGCGATGGCGTTCTGCTCGGCGTGCGTCCCCCGGCAGATTTCGTGGCGCTCGCCGGACGGCACACCCAGTTGTTCCCGGTAGCAGCCGCCCAACTCCGCGCAGTGCTTCAACCCCCGGGGAGCGCCGTTGTAGCCCGTCGCCAGTATGGTCCTGTCGCGGACCAGCACCGCCCCGACCCTGCGCCGCAGGCAGGTCGAGCGCGTGGACACCAGCCCGGCGATCTGCATGAAGTACTCGTCCCAGGACGGCCTGCCCATCGTGCTCCCTCGGAAGGCGCATTGTACCAGAGGACCGGGGCGCGGGCAAGGCGTTCTTGTCCGCCCGGTCGCGGTGCGCGTGACCGCAGGTACGATGCGCGACGGACATGCTTAGTGGCGGATTTTCACATATACACGCTGCAATATTGACCGCTTTTCACCCGGATGTAGGGCGGCCCCTCTGCGGGCCGCCTCTTCCGTTGCAAATCCCGCCCTTCACCCTAAACCTCTCCCCAGAAGGGAGAGGAAATTGGCCTACCTAAAGGTCGGCCCCTACGAGAGTGATGCACGATTCACACCTTACCCGTAGGGGAGGGTCTCCTGACCCTCCCGTTTCTTTCTAAGGCAACCCTCACTCCCATCCCCGTAAGGCAATCCTTCTCCCACGGGGAGATGGAAACCGTTTCGCCCCACGACCGGGCTTGCCAGCCCGACGCTCCCGGTGATACCATGACATTCAAACGAATGGGGGAGCCCCATGCGCTTCAGCGCCCTCATCTCAAACGTACCGGCGGCGGTGCTCGTCCGGGGCGACACGGAAATAAAAAAAATCGCCTACGACTCCCGCCGGGTCGAGCCGGGGACCCTCTTCGTCGCCATGGGCGGTGTGGGTCACGACGCCCTGGCCTACCTGGGCAACGCCTTGGAACGCCGCGCCGCGGCGGTTTTAGCACCTGCGCCACCCCCGGCCGGGGTGATCGTGCCCTGGGCGACGAGCGAGGACCCGCGACTGGCCCTGGCTCAGATCGCCGCCCACTGGTTCGGCCGCCCGGCGGAAAAACTGCGCCTGGTCGGCGTCACCGGAACCAACGGCAAGACCACCAGCGCCCACATCATCGCGAGCATCCTGGGATCGGCGGGGCGGAAAGCGGCCCTGCTGGGGACGACGGGCTACTGGCTCGGCGACCGTTGGGAGGAAGCGGACTGGACGACGCCGGAGCCGCTCAAGCTCCACGGCCTCTTGCGGGAGGCGGTGGATTCGGGATTCCGGGACGTGGTGATGGAGGTGACCAGCCACGCTCTGGACCAGAGGCGGACTGACGGCCTGGTGTTCGCCGCGGCGGGCTTCACCAACGTCACCCGGGAGCACCTGGACTACCACCGGCGGCTGGAGGGCTACTACGCCACCAAGTGTCGTCTGTTCACTCAACTGGAGCCCGGGGCCGTCGCCCTGTTGAACGCCGACGACCCGCTGGTGGCCGGGACGCCCGTCCCCGGCGGCCGGCGCGTTCTGTACGGGCTCGGGGAAACCGCGGAGCTGCGCGCCGAGGGGATACGCTACGGCCGCCGCTCCCTGGCCTTCACCGCGGTCCAGGATTTTTGGAAATTGCCCATAGAAACCCCGCTGGTCGGCGAGTACGACGTTTACAACGCGCTCCTGGCCGTCGGGTTGGCCCGGGGGCTCGGGGTGGACGACGCGGCCATCGCCGGGGGCCTTAAAACGCTGCCCCAGATTCCGGGACGCTTCCACTTCCTCGAGGTGGGGTCGGACTACGACGTCGTGGTGGACTACGCCCACACGCCCGACGGCATCGCCAAGGCGCTCACCGCCGCCCGGCGCATCGCCGCGGGCCGGGTGATAATCGTCATCGGCTCCGCCGGGGAACGGGACGCCGCCAAACGACCGGACATGGGCCGCGTCGCCGGGGAGCTGGCCGACGTGGTCATCCTGACCACCGAGGATCCGCGCCGCGAGGATCCGGCGAAAATCGCGGAAAGCATAGCCTCCGGCGTCATTGACGGCTCCTGCGAGCTCTCGATCGTCCTCGACCGCCGGGAGGCGATACACCGGGCCCTCGCCCTGGCGCGGAAGGGCGACCTCGTCATCGTCGCCGGAAAGGGCGACGAGTACCGGCTGAAATTCGCCGACCACGTGGAGATCTCCAACGACATAGACCTCTGCCTGGAGTATTTCAGCCTCACTCGCGAGCAAGCCGGGGTGAAGGGCCCCCGTCCCGACGATGCTTGACCAGGACAACCGTTACTACCTGGCGCTGCGCCTGGCCCAGTCGCTCTCCGAGCGGCTCGGGGAGGACCTCCTCCTGTGCGGCCTCTACGGTTCGACCATGCGCGGAACCGACACCCCGTGGAGCGACCTCGAGCTCTTCTGCGTGGTGGACGACCTCTGCCCGCTGGAAACGGTAATCTTCCGCTACCACGGCATCCACGTGGTCGTGACGGTGAAGAGGCTGGAAGTGCTGGAACGGCTTCTCACCGAGCCGTCCAGCGAGTGGCCGGTCGTGATGGGGATTCTCTCCGTGCTGGAGCCGCTGGCCGGCGACGGCGACTGGGTGCCGAAGTGGCTCGAGCTGGGCGAATCGGTCCCTCCGGAAAGCTTCCGCGATTATCTGGTAAAAAAGCTGCCCGAACTGGTCTTCGAGTCCTACGGCCGCATCCGCTCCTGCGCCGTGCGGGAGGCCCCCGACGACCTCCACCCCGCGATCTGCGAATTTCTCCTGGAGATGAACCTCGTCCTGTGCCTCTTGAACCGCCGCTGGGTGACCCACGACTACTCCCGGGGGCTGGCCGACGCCGCCGGCTTCCCGCTCCTGCCCGCGGGGTACGCGGAGACGGCGCCCGCCCTGTGGCGCGCTCAAGATTTTGAAACCGTCGTGACACTGGCCGAAAAACTTTTCGACGCCTACCTCGCCCTGCTGGACGACCAGGGCCTACTGCCCCGGGATTTCACCGATCCCGCCGAGCTGGACGAGCTCCTCTGATGCCGCCCACCGTCGTCATCGTCGGCCGGACCAACGTGGGGAAGTCCACCCTGTTCAACCGCCTCATCGGGCGGCGGCTGGCCATCGTGGACGCCATACCCGGCGTGACGCGGGACCGGATGTACGCCGAGGCGCACTGGCCCTTCGGCCGGTTCGGGGTCGTGGATACCGGCGGCTGGGACCAGTCCGACCCCGAGATGCGCCAGCTCGTGGACGAGCAGCGTCGCATCGCCCTCGCCGAAGCCGATCTCGTCCTCTTCGTGGTGGACGTCATAGACGGCCTGTTGCCCGAAGATTCCGAGATAGCCGACGCACTCCGCCGGCTGGGCGCACCGCTCGTCGTCGTGGCCAACAAAGCCGACAACGAACGGCTGGAGACCGCCGCCGCCGATTTCTATTCACTGGGGCTCGACGCCGATGTCATCCCGCTCTCGGCAAAGGGCAAGCGGAACTTTAAAAAACTTCTGGAAGCCATCGAGGGCCGCGTGGGCGGTTTTCGGGAAGAGCCGGACGCCGGGCCTTTCCCCATCGCCATCGTCGGGCGGCCCAACTCGGGCAAGAGCTCACTGGTCAACGCCCTGGTCGGGGATAACCGCCTGATAACCTCGGAGGTCCCGGGGACCACCCGCGACGCCGTGGGGGTGCCTTTTAAATACGGCGGACAGGACTACCTCCTGGTGGACACCGCCGGGCTGCGAAAAAAGAAGAAGGTCCGCGGTGAGCTCCTCGAACGGCTCACCGTGGTGCGCGCCCTGGAGCACATCCGCCGCAGCCGCCTCGTGCTCATGCTGGTGGACGCCGTGCAGGGACTGGTGACCCAGGACGCTAAAATTCTGGGCTACGCGCTGGAAGAGGGCCGGGCGGCGATTCTGGTCTTCAACAAGTGCGACCTGGTGGAGCTGAACCGCACGGAAAGGCGACGGCTGACCGAGGACGCCCACGGGCTCCTGGGCTTCGCCGCCCACATCCCGGTGGCCTTCACCAGCGCCACCGAAGGGCTCGGCCTCAAGCTCCTGATGGACGAAATCGGCCGGGTGGCGGAGTCCTTCGGGCGGAAGATGCCCACGCCGGAGCTGAACCGCGTCGTACAGAAAGCCCAGGAGGACCACCCGCCGCCCCTTTATCGGGGAAAAGAGGTGAATCTGCTCTACGCCGTGCAGACCAACGCCGGGCCGCCCGGTTTCACCGTCTTCACCAACCGCGCGGCGGAGCTTCATTTCTCCTGGCGGCGCTTCCTGGAGAACCGGCTGCGCGAGGCCGGCGGCTGGGCGGGTGTGCCGCTCTTCGTCGAGTACAAAACGGAGAAGGGGCCCCGCCGGCGGAAGGGGGCTACCGACGCCGTCCGGAGCGTTTCCGGCGGCGCGTCGAACAAGCGGGGACGCCGTTGACCTTCACCCTGGGCCTTCTCGTCGCCGTCGTCTGGGGCTCCGTCCCCTGGAGCTGGCTCGTCGCCAGGCTCTGGCGGGGCATTGACCTGCGCGAAGAGGGGTCGAAGAACGTCGGAGCCACCAACGTCCTGCGCACCTGCGGAAAAGTCCCCGGGGTTCTGGCCTACATTCTGGACGGCGCCAAGGGTTTTGTCGGTGTCTATTTCCTCCCCCAACTCTTCCCCGTAACCTGGCTCGACCCCACCCTCTACGGCTGCGCGCTGATGCTGGCCGTCATGCTGGGGCACATCTTCACACCCTTCCTGGGCTTCCGGGGCGGCAAGGGTGCGATGGCCGGCGTCGGCGCGGCGGTGGCCCTTGACCCCTGGATCGGCCTCGTCACCCTGGGCCTCTTTTTAATCGTGGCCTTCGCCACCCGCATCGTCTCCGTGGCCACCATCTCCGCCTCGGTGGCCTACCCGGTGGTCATAACGGTCTTCGGCCTCACCGGGAACGGGATGAACTGGATTCTGTTCGGGTTTGGCGTTCTGGCGGCGGCTCTGGTAATATTCATGCACAGGAGCAACCTGAAGAGGCTGCGCGAGGGTCGGGAGAACGCCCCTTCGTCCGGTGGGGGGAAATCCCCGAAACCGTAAGGAGCCCCCTTGGAACGCTTCAGTCTGGGTCAGGTCGAACGGATGACCGGCGTGCCGGTGACCAAAGTCTCCTACTGGCTCTCGGAATTCCCCGAGCTGCGGGAGCTGGCCCTCGAGGAGGAGGACGAGGTCTTCCTCACCTACGAGGCCCTGGGGCTCGTCCTGCGCCTGGAGCTCCTGTTGGACGAGGTGGGGCTCACCATCGCCGGTGCGCGCCGTCAGCTCGCCCTGGACAAAGCGGGAACGCCCGACGGGGCGAAGCTCACGGAGAGGCTCCGGCACGTACGCGATGAGCTCTCACAGGTCAGGCAGATTCTGGAAGAGTAGCAGTGTCCGAGCTTCTGTTGAATTACCTCACCCTCGAGCGCATCCGTGTCCCCCTGGCGGCGGATACGAAGGAGGGGATAATCGCCGAGATGGCGGAGCTCCTCCGGGACGAGCTCCACGACGCCGCGACCATAGCGGAGGCCATCGGAGCCCGCGAGGAGTTGATAAGCACCGGAATCGGCCACGGGGTCGCCCTCCCCCACTGCCGGCTGGGAGAACTCGCAAAATCGCGGCTGGCCGTCGGCGTCACCTCGGTGAACGTGGACTGGCAGAGCATGGACGAACAGCCGGTGAGACTCGTCTTCGCCATCGCCGGTTCTGCGGGGAACCCCGCCGAGGTGGTCATCCTCCTCGGCGAAATCTCGCGGCTCCTCCACGCCCCGGCGCTCCGTGAGTGGCTCAAGGGCGCCGAGAACGCCCACGAGGTGTACGACATCCTGCGAACCCACGTGTAGGGGCTGAAAGCCCACGTGAACGGGGGTGAACCATCCGCAGCCTGGAACAGACCCTGGTCGAGTCCGGCGCGCTCTCCCAACAGGACCTGGAGCAGATCGTCGTGATTCAGACCCGGGAGGGCGTCAGCTTCATCGCCGCGGCACTGGAAAGCGGACTGATGGACGACCGCGAGCTGGCGGCGGCCGTATCGCGCCACCTCGGCCTGCCCTACGTGGACTTGACCGACGTCGAGATCGAGGCGGGGCTCCTGAAGAAGGTCCCCGCCGAAATCGCCCGACAGCACACCATCCTCCCCCTCCAACGCCGGGGGAACCGCCTGGCGCTGGCCATGGTGGACCCGGGGGACATGGTGGCCATTGACGCCGCCCGTTTCGCCACCGACTACGACGTCCAGCCCGTGTTGGCGTCGCGGGAGCAGTTGCTGGCCGCCATCGAGCGTTTCTACGGCCTCGAGCCGCCGAAGAAGAAAAAGGCGAAACCCAGGCCCGCCCCCGAGAAGGAGGAGCCAATCGTCGAGGCCCCCGAACCGCCGAAGACGACCGTCGCCGCGCCCACCTCCACCGACGAGGCGCCCATCGTCAACTTCGTCAACGACCTCATCGCCGACGCCCTCGCCCACAAGTCCTCGGACATCCACCTGGAGAGCTACGCCGACCGCTTCCGTATCCGCTACCGCGTGGACGGCATCCTCCACGAGGTCCTCTCCCCCGAGGCCAAGTACCGCGACGCCATCGTCAGCCGCCTGAAAATCATGGCCAACCTGGACATCGCCGAGCGGCGCATGCCCCAGGACGGGGCCATCCGCTTCGACGCCCGGGACGAGCCGATAGACATCCGCGTCTCCACCGCCCCCACCATCACCGGCGAGAAGGTGGCCCTGCGTCTCTTGCGCAAGTCCACCATAAACATCCCCCTGGAGGAGCTGGGCTTCACCAAGGAGCAGCTGGTCGTTTTCGAGCATGCCATCGGCGTGCAGAACGGCGTCATCCTCGTCACCGGCCCCACCGGCTCCGGCAAGACCACCACCCTCTACGCCGCCGTCAAGGTTTTGAACGACCCCTCCCGCAACATCATGACCGTGGAGGACCCGGTCGAGTACGAGCTGGACGGGGTGAACCAGGTCAACGCCAACGCGGAGATAGGGTTGAGCTTCGCCCGGGCGCTGCGGGGTTTCCTGCGCCAGGACCCCAACGTTATTCTGGTCGGCGAGGTCCGCGACATCGAGACGGCCAACATCTGCATCCAGGCCGCCTTGACCGGCCACCTGGTCTTCTCCACCGTCCACACCAACGACGCCGTCAGCACCATCAACCGTCTGGTCAACATGGGCGTGGAGCCGTTCATGCTGGCCGCCAGCCTCAACACGGTCATCGCCCAGCGCCTGCTCAGGCGCATCTGCCCCAACTGCAAGGAGCCGATAACCTACCCGCCGGAGCTTTTGGCAAAATTCGGCCTGAAACCTTCGGAGATGGAGGGGGTGGCCAGCTTCGTCGGCTCGGGCTGCGAGAACTGCCTCGGACTGGGCTACGCGGGGCAGGTGGGCATCTTCGAGATACTCATGATTGACGATGCACTCCGGACGATGATCGGCGAGCAGGCCGGCGAGCGGGCCATGCGCGAGTACGCCGTGGAGCAGGGGATGCAGACGCTGCGCCATTCGGCGGTACAGAAGTTCAAGCGCGGCCTGACCACACTGGAGGAAATCGAGCGTGTGCTGGGTGGCTGACCCAATGCACGACCCCGCTCATTTATGACGAGTATAAGACCGCTTAGAGGTGAAATAATGCGTATCTTGCTATGCTGCCTATTCTTAGCTCTTCTTCTCATAGCCTGTGACGGCGGGGGGGATAATACCGCTGACGACGCCTCCGCCGGGGGAACCGTCGCCGTCGAGACCTCGACCGGCGAGAAGGCGCTTCTCGAAGAACGCTGCACGGTTTGCCACACCCTGGACCGGGTTTTTTCCGAGAAGAGGAACGAGGCGGGCTGGAACGCCGTCCTGGACGACATGGTCGGCTACGGGGCCAAGTTAGACGACGCCGAGCGGACCCGTCTGGTCGCGTATCTCACATCTCTTTAAAAATTGTCCCAGATAAT